>ENA-OQJH01000027-OQJH01000027.1-human-gut-metagenome-genome-assembly--contig:-NODE-27-length-68392-cov-3.724632_pt1 | contig 68392 bp, 72 predicted proteins | sample MGYA00242597_ERZ504763 | MGnify/ENA primary metagenome ERZ504763 (study PRJEB26092, sample SAMD00036359) | human gut metagenome | host: Homo sapiens | study: EMG produced TPA metagenomics assembly of... | reverse complement strand
TTTCTTTCTTTTTAGCCATAAGGGGATATATTTATGTAATTAATGTGCTACAAAGTAAACAAAATAATTGGAATAGCGGTTCAATAGATACATTAAATTTGGTTGAATCTAAATGAAACGTGCTATCTTTGTCCGTTCTAAAACAACTGTTATGACTGAACTTGATAAGAAAATCAGGGAAAAAGAAATTTATAAAGTTACACTAGTGGGGAGTTTTGTTAATTTCTTGCTGGTTATTTTTAAATTTCTTGCCGGAATCGCAGGGCATAGTGCGCTATGTTGGCAGATGCAGTTCATTCTCTATCTGACTTCGTTACGGACGTAGTAGTGATTCTTTTTGTACGTATATCCAATAAACCAGTGGACAAGAGCCATGATTATGGTCATGGGAAATATGAAACATTGGCTACTGCTTTCATTGGTATGGCATTATTGGGGATAGGATTTGGAATATTGTGGAATGGAGCAACAGAAATATTGGTTTTTCTACGAGGTGGGGAGCTTCGTCAACCGGGAATGTTGGCATTGGTTGCTGCCATTATTTCTATTTTGTTGAAGGAAATACTTTATCAATATACAGTCAGAGTGGGGAAAAGATGCGATTCACAGGCTGTTGTGGCGAATGCATGGCATCATAGGAGTGATGCATTATCATCCATTGGTACGACTGTCGGTATTGGCGGAGCGATTTTACTTGGTCCTCATTGGGCGGTACTTGATCCTATTGCCGCTGTGACAGTCAGTTTCTTTATTATGCGGGTTTCCATTAAGTTGCTGATTCCTTGCTTGGATGAATTGCTGGAAAAGTCTTTGCCGGATAGCGTGGAACGTGAGATAGAGGGGATTGTGTTATCTTTTGATGGAGTGAGTGAGCCGCATCATTTACGCACGCGACGCATTGGGAACAATTATGCTATAGAGATTCATATACGCATGGATGGGAACATTTCTCTGCATAAAGCGCACGAAACAGCAACAGGTATTGAACATAGATTAAAAGAAAAATTTGGAGAGGATACTCATGTGGGTATTCATGTGGAACCGGTGAAATAAAATACGAAGAATGAATAACGAAGAATTTGCACAGAAGAATACTTGCCGATTAAAGAAAGTATTGGTAACCGGAGCAAGCGGATTTATTGGCAGTTTCCTGGTGGAAGGAGGATTGGAGAGAGATATGCAGGTATGGGCTGGTGTACGTAAAAGCAGTAGTCGTGCCTATTTGAAAGATCCTCGCATTCAATTTGCCGAATTGGATTTTGCTCATCCCGGAAGGTTGACGGAGCAATTGGCTGTTCATAAACAATTGCATCAGGGATGGGATTATATCATTCATTGTGCCGGTGTTACTAAATGCCGTCATAAAGACGAATTCGACAAAGGTAATTATGTTTATACCCGTAATTTTGTAGAAGCTTTGAGGACCTTGGATATGGTTCCCCGGCAATTTGTTTATATCAGTTCACTTAGTATTTTCGGTCCTATTCATGAAGATAATTATGCACCTATTAGTGAACGTGATACGGCAATGCCCAATACGGCATATGGGTCAGTAAGCTAAAGTCGGAACATTACCTGCAATCATTGAATGATTTTCCGACAGTGATTTTCCGTCCTACTGGAGTTTATGGACCTCGCGAACGCGATTATTTTCTGATGGTGAAGTCTATCAAGCAGCATATAGACTTTGCTCCTGGTTTTAAAAGGCAGGATCTTACCTTTATTTATGTGAGAGATTTGGTACAAGCTGTTTTTTTGGCAATAGAACATGGAGTGCGGCAGCGCGCCTATTTTGTTAGTGACGGAAATGTCTATTTCAGCCGTACTTTTTCTGATTTGATACAAAAAGAACTTGGTAATCCGTGGGTTATACACATTAAATGCCCATTATTTATTTTAAAAGTTGTATCTTTGCTCGCTGAATTTTCAGCGCGTTGCCTGGGAAAGGTAAGTACGCTGAATGCTGACAAATATAAAATAATGAAACAACGTAATTGGCAATGCGATATTTCACCCTTGGTGGAAGAACTGGGATATCGTCCTGAGTACCTTTAGACAAGGGAGTAAAGGAAATCATTGCATGGTATAAGAAAGAAGGATGGCTTTAAATTTATTCAAACGGGTAGACAGTGTGAAAGGATTGTTTGCCGTCGAGAGCATTAGTCTGATATATAATGCCCTCACGACCATAATGGTTTTAATATTATTTCCTCGTATGGATCACCCTGTAATTATGCTTTCGGAGCGTGCAGGCATTGTGGCCATTACGTTTGCATTAATATATTTGTATCGTAAGTATCCGTGTAAACTTACGGCATTTATACGAATGGCTGTGCAGATGGCATTTTTAGCGTATTGGTATCCCGATACCTTTGAATTTAATCGTCTTTTTCCCAATCTGGATAATTTCTTCGCTTCGGCGGAGCAGTTTTTGTTCCGTTGCCAGCCTTCGGTAGAATTTAGTGAACATTTTCCTTCCATGTGGTTCAGTGAACCATTTAATATGGGGTATTTTGCTTATTATCCAATGATTGGGATTGTGACTATTTATTATTTCTTGTTTCGTTTTGAGTGGTTTGAAAAGGTTTCTTTTGTGTTGGTCACTTCGTTTTTTATCTATTATCTTATTTATATATTGGTTCCGGTTGCGGTCCGCAATTTTATTTCCCTGCTATCGGAATGGATAATGTGATGGCGCAGCATTTCCCTGCTATCGGTGATTATTTTAATAATAATGATATTCTGCTGCCTGGTCCCGGTTTTGATCATGGTTTCTTCTTTAATTTGGTGGAAGCCTCACAGGAAGTGGGGGAACGGCCTACTGCTGCTTTTCCTAGCTCACATGTCGGTATATCTACCATTGTGATGATTATGGCCTATCGTGTTAATAAGAAACTATGTTATTTCTTGGCACCGTTCTATGTACTTCTATGTTGTGCTACGGTCTATATTCAGGCGCATTATTTGATTGATGTTATTGCCGGATGGATTTCGGCGGTATGTATTTATATTACGGCTACTTATATGTATAAGCGTTGGTTTGCTTCTGTAGTCTTCCAACTTGTACTGAAATAGTTTTAAAAAGCATATAAAAGCGTACAGGGTGTCCATTTTCGGACACCCTGCTTTGTTTATACCTTGTTGATTATCAGTGATAAATGTTGCTGGCATGAATCTTGCTTTAAAAATAATGGTCAAACGTTGCAACGTTTGGCATAGAAATAACGTCTAATAAATAAAACAAAAGTAATATGAGAAAATTAGTATCAACTTTAATGACGGTAACTCTTATGTTAGTGTCGGTAACAGCATGTGCAGAGAGAATAACTCCTAGCAAGAACTATGTTACCAAAAAAGTGAATGTGGGTAGTTTTAATGCTATCTCTACCAGTTCTTCGGTGGATGTAATCTATACTCAAAGTTCCGGTGGACAGGATGTGGAAATATATGCTCCGGACAATTTGGTGGACTATATTGATGTCCGTGTAGAGGGTGGAGTACTTAAGGTTGGTTTTAAATCGCCAAGAAACAATTTTCAATAAACGGAAAACATAAAAAGGAAGTAAGAGTTTCTGCTCCGGCTGTGAACAGCTTGAAAGCTTCCAGCTCTGGTGACATTATTATAAAGAATGGACTGAAAACGAGTGGGAAAGTTACTGTTAAGGCTAGCAGTAGCGGTGATGTAACAGGAAGCATTATTTCTTGTGATGATTTTGCGGCTACCGCTAATAGTTCGGGTGATGTGATTCTGGAAAAGGTATCTTGTACAAATTTCTCTGCTGATGCCAGTAGTTCTGGTGATGTATCTGTCAAGAATCTGAACGCTGCTAATGTATCTGCTGATGCCAGCTCTTCCGGAGATGTAATTTTGGCAGGTATTTGTGAGAACGCTTCTTATAGAGCCAGTAGTAGTGGGGATGTAAAGGCAAAAGGTATGAAGGCGGTAAATGTAACTGCTAGTGCCAGTTCCTCTGGTGATGTGGAATGTTATGTGACCGGTTCGCTGACTGCGAAGCATCCAGTAGTGGTGAGGTGGCTTATAAGGGCAATCCTAAAAACATTGATTTCTCTCCTAAAAGAGGTTTGCGTAAAATAGAATAAATAATGTGTTAATGCTACAATATGCCAATATGTTAATGTGCCAATTGCCATGCGGAATACAGCACAGCCAATTGGCACATTAATATATTGTAGCATTAACAATTCATTCCGTAATTTCCCCTGATATAATCCAAAATACTGAAAAGCTCTTTCACTGTTTCGGCACGGAGCATGGCGATACGTGTCTCTTTAAAGTTGGGAATGCCTTTAAATAAAGGAGAAGCAGCCAGATGGCGGCGTACATGAAGAATCCCACGGCGCTCGTCAAGCAGATTCACACTGTCCAACACTTCCTGGCGGAGTACATTCAGCCGCCACTCAAAAGAAAGGGCAGGGAGTTCCTTACCGGTTTCTATATAATGTTTTATTTCCTTGAATATCCACGGGCGTCCAAAACTGGCTCGGCCAATCATAATAGCGTCCACTCCATACAGGTCAAAACACTCTTTGGCACGTTGTGGCGTAGTTATATCTCCGTTTCCAATGATAGGTATATGCATACGGGGATTCTTTTTTACTTCACCTATTAAACTCCAATCCGCTTCACCAGTGTACATTTGTGCACGGGTACGTCCATGAATGGTCAGTGCTTCAATGCCGCAATCTTGTAATTGTTCTGCCAAATCTACTATAATTTTATGCTCATTGTCCCAACCTAGACGTGTTTTTACAGTAACGGGAATTTTTACAGCATCCACAACAGCACGGGTAATCTCCAACATCAGCGGGATATTTTGCAGCATACCTGCACCGGCTCCTTTACCGGCAACGCGTTTTACAGGACAGCCAAAATTAATATCCAGGATGTCCGGATGCGCCTCTTCCACTATTTTCGCCGCTTCTACATTGTTTCCGTGTCTCTGCCATAAATCTGGACGGCTACAGGCGTTCCTCATCGTTGATATTCAGCTTCTGCATAGTTTTACCTACCGAGCGTATCAGTGCATCTGCTGATACAAATTCGGTATATACCATATCAGCACCGAACTTCTTGCACATCAGGCGAAAAGCGGGGTCCGTTACATCTTCCATCGGGGCTAGGAAAATTGGGTATTTGTCCAGGTCTATATTTCTAATCTTCATTGTTGTATGTTTATCTTTGGGTTACAGAAAAATCAGATTCATTTGAGTATTAATTTATAATCTGTGTGAATCTGTGTAATCTGTGGTGAAATCAGGCTGCAAAAATACGGAAAAAAGCCTACCTTTGCACACATATTAATCAAAAGAATAATGAAAGCTTCTATAAAAGACTTTGAAATAATGGCTCCTGTAGGTTCACGTGAGTCGCTGGCGGCAGCTATACAGGCAGGTGCGGATTCTATTTACTTCGGAATTGAGAGTCTGAATATGCGTGCACGTTCTGCCAGTACATTTACTGTCAATGATTTACGTGAGATAGCACAGATCTGTGATAAACATGGTATCAAGAGCTACCTTACAATCAATACCATTATTTATGATGAAGATATTGCTTTGATGCGTACCATTGTCGATGCGGCTAAGGAGGCAGGCATCAGTGCCGTGATTGCTGCGGATGTGGCGGTAATGGCTTATTGTTGCGAGGTGGGGCAGGAAGTACACCTTTCCACCCAATTAAATATCAGTAATGCCGGAGCATTGAAATTTTATGCTCGCTTTGCTGATGTAGTGGTATTGGCACGTGAATTGAATTTAAAGCAGGTGCGAGTGATTTATGATACTATCCAGAAGGAACAAATTAAAGGTCCGAATGGAGAATTGGTCCGCATTGAGATGTTCTGTCACGGGGCGCTCTGTATGGCAGTGTCGGGCAAGTGTTATCTCAGTTTGCATGAGATGAATGCTTCTGCTAACCGGGGGGCTTGTATGCAGATATGTCGCCGTGCATACGATGTGAAGGATAAAGAGAGTGATATTGAACTGGAGGTGGACAATAAATACATCATGTCTCCTAAAGATTTGAAAACTATTCATTTTATGGATGAAATGATAGAGGCTGGTGTGCGTGTCTTCAAGATCGAAGGGCGTGCCCGTGGACCTGAGTATGTACGCACTGTGGTGGAATGTTACAAAGAAGCTATTTGTTCTTATCTGGAGGGTACTTTTACCGAGGAGAAGAAGCAGGCTTGGGATGAGCGGCTGAAGACTGTATTCAATCGGGGATTTTGGAATGGGTATTATTTAGGACAGCGTTTGGGTGAATGGAGTAAGAACTATGGTTCGGAGGCTACTGAGCGTAAAGTGTATGTGGGTAAGGGAATCAAGTACTTTTCTAATATTGGTGTTGCAGAGTTTCTGGTGGAAGCTGCTGAGATGAAAGTAGGGGATAAACTTCTGATTACAGGACCTACTACAGGAGCGGTATTTCTGACGTTGGATGAGGCGCGTGTGGATTTGAAACCGGTGGATGTGGTAAGAAAAGGTCAACATGTATCCTTTAAAGTCCCCGATAAGGTACGTCCTAGTGACAAGCTTTATAAATTGGTTTCTCCTGAGGATTTGAAAAAGAAATAAAACAGGAAACTCCCGGTCATATTAAAAACGTGATTAGGAATTTCTTCTATAGGATTGTTTAGGTATGTCTTTCCTTAATCTGTCCGGGAAAAAATAAAAAAACCGTAACAATTCATTTGCTACGGTTTTTCACTTTGTTAGAGTTTGCTGTTATTCTGTATAAATTGAGAGCTTAGGATGATCTTTGTAAAGGTTCTTATTCGCTAGTTCTTCTGCATCTGTAATTCTGTATAAATAATATTTACTATTTGGACAGAACGCACTTTTATCGGGAAAATTGAAGAAGCGATGTCCTTGAGTTTTTTTCTTAAGTGTGTGAGTTTGTCCGTTTTCATCAGTGTAAATATAGTCAATGGGACCTTCGGGATATGCTTTGCGGACTACAGCCTGTTGGTTACGGATAATGTCTATCAAACTGAATCCTTCACCCCATAATTCTTTGCGGCGTTCTAACCAAATTGTTTCCAATAGATCCTGTTGTGAAAGATTTGTATTAATAGTTTTTGCTCCTCTGGCTGTTTTTAAATCATTTAATTTGTTAATTGCATCTGGGTCATTCAGATGTGCTTTTGCCTCTGCATTTATCAAATAAATTTCAGCAACGCGCATCAATACGATATCACCAAGTTGGTTTTCGATATCGCGGAATCTGAATTTAGAGTTACGCATCCATACATAGGCTGCTGATTCAACGTCAGCTCCTGGATCTGTAGCCCAGAACAGCATATCTTTACGATAATCACCATCTTCGAACAAATCACGGAAGTAAGGGTCTACATTGAAGCTATAATAGTATGATCCTTTAGTTGTAGTATCTAAATAATGAAACTGATAACTGGCATTACTTTGATCGTTGGTTTGAGCATGCCCCCAAATCCATTCTTTATTGTCTACAGAATTGAATCCAGCTTTATATTCACTTTCAGTCATTAGATAATTGTTTTTAGCTAACAATTTGTCTGAGTAAGTTTTAGCTTTTTCCCATTGACGAGCATAAAGACAGGCACGTGAGAGAATACCTAGGACAACTTCATTATCAATTTTGTGTTTGGCGTTACGTACATAAGTTTCGGGAATAAGTTCTAATGCTTCTTCTAAATCATTGATAGATTGCGCATATACTTCACTGACACTTGATGCAGGTTTTCCTTCAGCTGCAATTGTTTCATCTGTTGATTGTGTATAGATAGGTGCACATACAGCATCTGGATCTTTATCAATGGCAAAAGAATAACAAGAAGCTAGATGTAAATATAGAAAACCACGTAAGGCTAACGCTTGTCCCTTGATTCGATTTCTGTCAATTTGTGTGCCTTCGGCAGCATCAATATTATCTAATACACCATTGCAGTCATTAATAACACGGTATGCTAAAAGCCAGCTTAGGGTATTTGTGCCCCCTTTTCCATAAATAGCGGTAAATTCATTGTGTGCTCTAAAACCATATTTGGTGTTTAGTACTACGTCAGAACCCATTGCATCATTTGCACGTAACATTGCTCCATAGCCAGGGTTGGCGTAAGAATTGAAAGTTTCCATCAGGTAGTTCCAACCACCATTAAGTACTTTTTCGGCATCTCCTGTTTTACCGAAACAGAACCGGCATCTACATAAGTTGTAGGAATTGTATCCAAATCGCAGGAAGTGAGCATTATACTTCCCAGTGCGACTGAAAATATATATTTAAAAATAGTTTTCATATTCTTCTTTCTGTATTAAAGTTTCACATTGATACCGAATGAAATAGTTTTCATTGCCGGATAACGATAGTAAGTAGAGCCTCCGAAAGTTTGCTCTGGGTCTAGACCTTGTTGTTTGGCTAATGTCAGCATATTTTCTGCTTGAAAAAATATGCTTGCATCTTTCAGTGTCAATGTGTTCAGCAATGACTTCGGCAGATTGTAAGAGAATGTAATATTCTTCAGACGTAAGTATGAACGGTCAACTAAGAACCGATTTGAAGAGTTTGTCCATGAGCTTTTGGGAGAAGTAGTCAGACGTGGTACATCGGTATAGGGATTTTCAGGAGTCCAACGGTCTAACATATCTACGCTCCAACTGGTACCTGTAGGTCCTTGGTTCATCAATGAAACTTTATCCCCATTATAGATTTTACCACCAATGGAATAAGAGAATAAGAATGATAATGTAAAATCTTTGAATGAAAGATCTGATTGAAGACCGCCAGTCCAGTCTGGTAGTGAATTGCCACATTTTACTTTGTCGTCCGGTGTGGTTGATGAATAGTCTTCTGTGGTTACTTTTTCTCCGTTGGTATTGTAACGATACCACATGGGATTACCATTTCAGGATTGACACCAGCCCATTCTACTAAATAGAAGTCATATAACGATCCTCCTTTTACCCATTTCTTGTTGCCACTCCACATTTCTTCGGCAGGTAATGAGGTTATTTTGTTTTTATAGGTAGTAGCATTAAAAGAAAGTTTCCATTTCCAATCTTTAGTCATGATAGGATATCCTGAGATTTGGAATTCCCATCCATAATTTTTGATGGCACCAATATTTTCGTCCATACTTGAGAAACCTGAAGATGGAACTAAGTCTTTAGAGAATAATAAATCTTTGGAACGACGTTCAAAGTATTCGATTGTACCACTTAGGCGATTGTTCCAGAAACCAAAATCCAAGCCGATATTAGTATTTAGATTGGTTTCCCATGATAAATTAGGAGTTGCCAGACGATAAGCATGCAAACCGGATTCACCGAGGTTATTACGTATGGAATAGAGCGCCTGATACGCATAATAACCTACCTGGTCATTACCTTGCGCTCCGTAGCTGGCACGCAATGATAAATTAGATAGCCAGTCTGATGTGTCCTTCATAAACTCTTCCTGCATAATTTTCCAAGATGCGCCTATTGACCAGAAAGTACCCCAACGATGATCCGGATGGAAACGGGAAGAACCGTCAGAACGGACAGAAGCCGATAAGAAGTATTTTTGATCGTACGAGTATTCAGCACTTCCAAAGAAACTTAACAGCTTGTATTGGTCGCTGTTTCCGCCAAAATCACCTAAAGAGGAAGCTGCGTCGGGCTCATAGAATCCATCCATGATGACTTTGCTGCGGCTTCCGCCGAAATTGGAAGTGTTATATTCATAGTACTCCTGACCGGCCATCACACGGATATCATGTACATCATTGAACGTGTGTTGATAATTAATGACATTATTAAAAGTCATGCCTGTAGTGCGGTAGTTGTATTTGCTTACGCTGCCACCACTGATAGAACCTGTACCGTAAGTAGGATTGGTGTAGTCATGATTTGTTTTGTTATTATAGTCAATATTCAAAGACATTTTGTAAGAAAGTCCTTCGATAGGAGTTATTTGGATAAAGCCACGTAAAGAAGCAGCATCGCGTTTTATCTCGCTTTTATCGTGTGGCATGGAAGCCAGCAGATTATATTTTGCATACGAGTTAGGACGATACTCACCATAATCGAACATACGGTTACCATTTTCGTCCAATAAATATGCTCCAGTTGCCAAGTCACGTTGATACACTGGATAGAATGATGGCAATGAACGGGCAAACATGACCACATTGGAGATTGTTGAGTCATCTTGCTTGGGATAGTCTTGAACAGAATGAGTTCCTGATACATTCAATCCGATCTGTAACCATTTGCGGATATCTGAAGTCACGTTGGCGCGGAGAGTATAGCGTTTGAAACCAGAGCAGATATAAGCACCTTGATCATCCATGTAACCTGCTGAAACAAAATATTTGGAGGTTTTGCTACCACCACTTACGTGTACATTTAAATCTGTATAGTGTGCATCTTGTGAAAGGGCGTCGTCCCAGCTGTCGTTCCATAATGGTTTGGCACCTGCTACCAGTTTTCCGTCATGGCCGATTGGCTCAGGGTAAGCACTGCCATAAGGGTTGATGCCTAGATTGCCTGTAACATTGCTTGATGCCCATGCTGCAGCTTCTTCGGCAGAGTAACCGTTGTCCATACGATAGTTACGCATGGCTTCCCAATATAATTCATAATATTGGTTTGTATTCAACTGGTCGTAGTCTGCGCGTGCACGGCTTGAAAAACCATATTTAGCAGATAATTCAACGGTGGGTGCGCTATCTTTATTTCCTTGTTTGGTGGTGATCATAATTACGCCGTTTGCTGCACGTGAGCCATACAATGCAGCGGAAGCTGCATCTTTTAATACAGTGATTGACGCAATATCTGAAGATGCTATGGAGGAAAGAGCACCATCGTAAGGAACACCATCGACCACATAGAGGGGATTGGTTGAAGCGTTTACAGAACCAACTCCACGAATCAGGATAGTTGCGTCTGATCCGGGTTGACCGCTGGAGGAAAAAGACTGTAAACCAGCTACAGTTCCTTGCAATGCTTTTGACACACTACTGACCTGTGCTTTTTCAATAGTGCCGGCGGCAATATAGCTTGCAGACCCTGTAAATGTGGATTTTTTGGCAGTACCGTAAGGAACGGTTATAACTACTTCATCTACCATTGGGTTGTTTCCTTCAATTCTACGTTAATAACTTGCGTTTGTTTATCGGTATAGTTACTGTTTCGTAACCTACAAAAGAGAAGATCAGGCTTTCATTGCCGTTAACCTGAATCTGGTAGCTGCCATCGGTAGAAGTGATGGTACCGCGAGTTTGTCCTTTTACAGCTACTGTGACACCAGGCATTTCTTCGCCTCCTGCGGTGACTTTACCAGTTACTGTAATTTCCTGTGCATATGTAATCATGCAGAATAGCAAGCTACATAATAATGAAGAAAATCTGCTCATATAAACTTGGCTTTAATTAGGGGTTTATAAATTGCCATATTTCAGGCATTATGTATTGAACTCTCTTTTTTAAATTGTAAATGCAATTTCTTGTATCATTGTGTCGTTTTCCATAGTGGTTTTATTACTATTCAACTGCATTAGGATTTCTTTTTGCTTGCATTCTTATAATTGCATTATTTAATAATGACCGCAAATATATGTATTTTGATTTAAATAGGATAATATATTTTAATATATTTTTTACGAAGTCCTTTCTTTAGGATAAAAATATACGGTTTTTCTTAACTTTATCAAAATAGTGTTTGTCTTGTTTTAATGTGGATTTAATATATAATATTGTTTTATCAATCAAGTGTTTATGTAATTTCGTGTTGAATTAATTCTTGTAGTCAATGTATTTTTATATTTCTAATGAACTGGGAATGTGTTGTTGGACATATTTAATTAGTCATTGTATGTTTATGCAGATAATTTAGCTTTTTATAAAGTGGAATTCTCTTGATTAGTGAAAGTTGTCCTCTTATTCTTATTCGATAAAATAGTGACTTTTGACTTTTTGATACTTATTTTTTTAGTTAAAAGGATATAGTTTGCGGAGAGGAAAGATAGTAAATTAAAGTAAGATAGGAAAGATTTCGCCTAAAATGTCTATCTTTGCAACTCAATAACAAATAAGTGTACGTACATATTATGAATATAGAAGAAAAACTCACCACGTCCATTATCAGCGCTATCAAAACGTTGTACGGACAGGATGTACCCGGAAAAATGGTACAACTGCAAAAGACTAAGAAAGAGTTTGAAGGACATCTTACTTTGGTTGTTTTCCCTTTTCTGAAAATGTCCAAGAAAGCTCCTGAACAGACCGCACAGGAAATAGGCGGATACCTGAAAGAGCATGCTCCCGAATTGGTTTCAGCCTACAATGCAGTGAAGGGCTTTCTTAATTTGACAATTGCTTCGGATTGTTGGATTGAACTTTTGAATTCTATTCAGGCTGCTCCCGAATACGGTATTGAAAAGGCTACGGAAAACTCTCCGTTGGTGATGATTGAGTATTCTTCTCCCAATACAAACAAGCCGCTTCATCTGGGTCACGTCCGTAACAACCTGTTGGGAAATGCCTTGGCAAATGTCATGGCGGCAAATGGCAATAAGGTGGTCAAGACCAATATTGTGAATGACCGTGGTATCCATATCTGTAAGTCCATGCTGGCCTGGTTGAAATATGGTAACGGTGAAACACCTGAATCATCGGGCAAGAAGGGGGACCATTTGATTGGTGACTATTATGTAGCTTTTGACAAGCATTACAAGGCTGAGGTAAAGGAACTGACAGCTCAGTACCAGGCTGAAGGCTTGAATGAAGAAGAAGCTAAAGCTAAGGCAGAGGCAAACTCTCCTCTGATGCTGGAAGCTCGCGAGATGCTCCGTAAGTGGGAGGCGAATGACCCTGAGATCCGTGCCTTGTGGAGGAAGATGAATGACTGGGTATATGCCGGATTCGATGAAACGTATAAGATGATGGGAGTTAGTTTCGATAAAATTTATTATGAATCGAATACCTATCTGGAAGGTAAGGAGAAAGTGATGGAAGGATTGGAAAAAGGTTTCTTCTACCGGAAAGAGGATAACTCTGTATGGGCTGATTTGACTGCCGAAGGACTGGACCATAAGTTGCTTCTTCGCGGTGACGGTACTTCTGTTTATATGACCCAGGATATTGGTACTGCCAAATTACGTTTTCAGGATTACCCCATCAACAAGATGATTTATGTAGTGGGTAATGAACAAAACTATCATTTCCAGGTACTTTCTATCTTGTTGGACAAATTGGGTTTTGAATGGGGCAAAGGATTGGTTCATTTCTCATACGGTATGGTAGAGCTGCCCGAGGGCAAAATGAAAGTCGTGAAGGTACAGTAGTGGATGCGGATGATTTGATGGAAGCAATGATTGAAACTGCTAAGGAAACTTCTGCTGAATTAGGTAAATTGGACGGTCTGACCCAAGAAGAAGCCGACAATATTGCCCGTATTGTTGGTTTGGGTGCTTTGAAATATTTTATCCTGAAGGTGGACGCACGTAAGAATATGACTTTCAACCCGAAAGAATCGATAGATTTCAATGGCAATACAGGACCTTTCATTCAGTATACGTATGCCCGTATCCAGTCTGTATTACGCAAAGCGGCTGAAGCAGGTATCGTTATTCCCGAAATCATTCCAGCAGGTTTGGAACTGAGCGCAAAAGAAGAAGGTTTGATTCAGATGCTGGCTGATTTTAAATCGGTTGTCAAGCAGGCAGGCTCAGACTATAATCCTTCCATTATAGCAAACTATGCATACGATTTGGTGAAAGAATACAACCAGTTCTATCATGATTTCAGTATTCTGCGTGAAGAAAATGAAGCGTTGAAAGTCTTCCGTCTGGCATTGAGTGCTAATGTGGGTAAGATTGTAAAGACAGCAATGGGCCTACTGGGTATTGAAGTGCCTGAACGTATGTAAATGGTAAAGAAACAGAAATATTATGTAGTATGGAAAGCGTCAATCCGGGAGTTTATGACTCTTGGACTGACTGCCAGCTACAGATAAAAGGTTACGATGGCGCACAATACAAGTCATTCGAGACCAAAGAGGAGGCGGAACACGCCTTGGCTTCTTCCGCTTTCCATTATATAGGTAAGAATGCTGTTAAAAAAGAAGATGTTCCTAAACAACTTCCCGAGAACTTTGATATGAACTGCCTGGCTGTGGATGCTGCTTGCAGTGGAAATCCCGGACCGATGGAATATCGGGGCGTTTATTTGCTTACCGGACAGGAGGTTTTCATTTCGGTCCTGTTTATGGAACGAATAATATTGGAGAGTTTCTTGCCATTGTCCATGCTTTGGCGTTGATGAAGCAGAAAAATATCAATATGCCTGTTTACTCGGACAGCCGTAATGCGTTGAGTTGGGTGAAGCAGAAGAAATGTAAAACTAAACTGGAACGGACTCCTCAGACGGAGAAACTTTTTCAAATGATAGAACGGGCCGAAATTTGGCTGAAAGAAAATAAATATACCACACCTTTATTGAAGTGGGAAACCGACCGATGGGGAGAGGTCCCGGCTGATTTCGGACGGAAATAATAAAGAACTGAAGATATGAAAAAGAGGATTGCTTATATCAGCTTGTACTTTTTTACGGTCTTACTGATATTTATTCTACAGAAACCATTATTCATGCTCTATAATGGTTCCATTGAAAAAGGATTCGGGTTTGCCGATTATATGCAGGTAATGATTCATGGAGCCAGTCTTGATGCCGCTACGGCGGGATATCTTACTGCATTTCCATTCTTGTTGGTACTGATAAGTATTTGGTTTAGGAAATTCCCTTTGAAAAAAATACTTTACGGGTATTATATTTTGGCCGCCGCGCTTATTTCTATCATTTTTGTGGTAGATATGGCATTATATACATTTTGGGGATTTAAACTGGACGCATCTGTTTTTCTTTATATCGATTCACCGAAGGAAGCTTTGGCGAGTGTTTCCGTTGGATTTATCTTGCTGAGGATTCTTGCCATCTTGTTACTCATAGCTCTGAATTGTTGGGTCTTGCTGAAAATCACGCCTTCCGTTTTGACCGCCACCCGGAAACGGATAGCGGGAACTGCGGGAATGCTGTTATTAGGAGGTGTACTTTTCATCATTATACGTGGTGGTGTAACAGAATCCACTTCTAATATAGGGCAAGTATATTTCAGCAACGAACCTTTCTTGAATCATTCGGCGGTCAATCCCGATTTCAGTTTGTTGTCTTCTATGGGTAAATCCCAGGATTTGCATCAGAGTTCAATTTCTTTGATGAAGAGAAGCGGGCTGCATTGTTTGACGGACTTTATCCTACAACAGATGGGGATAGTATTATTCAAGTCCTGAATACCAAGCGTCCCAATATTCTTATTATTTTGATGGAAGGTTTTGGAGGTGCTTTTGTAGAACCTTTAGGCGGTCTTCCTGATGTGACGCCCCACTTTAACCGTCTGTCAAAGGAAGGGATCTTTTTTACAAACTGTTATGCCAATAGTTTCCGTACCGACCGTGGAACAGTCTGTACTTTCAGCGGTTACCTTGGATTGCCTACGGCATCGGTAATGAAAATTCCTGCCAAGAGCCGTACGCTGCCTGCTATAGCTGAAGGATTGTCCAAGGTGGGTTATAAAACAGATTTCCTGTATGGAGGTGATATCAACTTTACCAATATGAAGAGTTATCTGCTGAGTACCGGTTATCAGCGTCTTACAGCCAATACAGATTTTTCATTGGCCGAACAGACCAGTAATGCCTGGGGAGTGAATGATGATATTACTTTTGAATATTTATATAATCAGTTAAGAAACCGGAAGGAAGAAGGGCCTTGGCATACTGCGTTTCTGACACTTAGCAGTCATGAACCTTTCGAAGTTCCTTATCACCGGCTGGAAGATAAAATTCCCAATGCCTTTGCTTATACAGATGAATGTCTGGGTAAGTTTATTGACCGGTTGAAGCAGACTCCCGCATGGAAAGATCTTTTAGTTATCTGCCTTCCCGATCATGGTTTCTATTACCCGCGTGAGGGGTCTAATGCGATGCCTCGTTTTTATCATATTCCCTTGTTATGGTTAGGTGGAGCGGTAAAACAGCCTATGCAGGTGGACAAGATTATGAATCAGACCGATTTGGCAGCCACTTTGTTGGGGCAGCTGGGGCTGGAACATACTGCATTTACGTTTAGCCGTAATGTATTGGGAAGTGATTATAAGTATCCTTTTGCCTTTTATAGTTTCAATAATGGGTTCTCATTCAGGGACAGTACAGGGGTGACGGTGTTTGATAATAATTCCGGCAGTATTCTTTTTGATGAGCCTGAAGCTGACGAATCCCGTCTGGATAAGGGTAAGGCGATATTGCAAACCGTTTATGATGATTTAGGGAACAGATAGTAAAACTTGGACGCGGACTATATGAAATCAGTATGGAATTCATATAGTCCGCGTCCCAATCGGTGCAGAATCTGCCGGATATAACTATTTCCGTTTCTCGTTGAACTTGTACATGATTACCGTATTGCGTAAGTCGCAACTTCTGTAATCTGTATGGAAGACCTCTTCCAGCTGATACGTCGCATTGTAATTCTTTAAAAACTCCTCTTGTGCATTTGCAGAAAGTATGACATACCCTTCTTGCGGATTTTCCAGTGTGAAATTCCGCATTTGGTTATTCATATAATAATTTGTACAATAAAACCGTATCATTCTGTCTGTATATGAATAAACGACTCCTTCAGGCACCTGTTTTCTGATATCTTCTGCCAGATGTTTATCGGATTTTACAGCTAGTATTGTTGGCTGATATACCCCGTCTAAAGCGACAAACAGGCAAAGAACACAACCGGTGATTCCATAGAGGAGTGACCCCGTACTACTTTTTTTTGATAACCAGCCTTAATGTACAGATGGCAGCCACTACCGGCAATACTATAATCAGCCATTTGGAAATAGAAAAGGACGTGCTTTCCAAAGCTTGCATAAACGCTATGTTTTCGGCAGCATGACGTCCGTTGCCCCATATGCTGTCCGGTATCATCTGACAGCGTACAGCAAAAAACACCACGGTGAGTAACAAACAGAGCGAGGCAAAGATATAAGCCGATATTTTGAACACTTTCGCCCCTTTTTGCATTAACGCCTCCAGATACTGGGCAATCAGTACAGCCATAAATGGATAGATAGGCAACAAATAGACGCTGCGTTTGCTTTTAGGAATACAATAGAAGACAAAAATAGCGATAATCACTATCCAGATAAACAGCTGTATGGGGGATTGTGAGCGGATGTTATCCCAAACCTTCCTGATGCGTCCGGTGAAAGAGTTTCCTGCGGGCAGCAGGTGCATTTCATTCCATTTCAGTCCGAAGAGTGAAATAAGCAAGACCAATGTCCAAGGTATCCACCCCCATATAATGGTCAGGAAGTTATACCATAAAGGATTGTGATGCGACGGGTATGACATTTTGCCGACAAAGCGTCCGGTGTTTTCCTCCAGCATCAGGTCCATAAACGGCTGTCCTCCCTGTAGCCAGGCCGCATAAAACCAGATTCCCAATGGAATAAGGGAAAGCAGCCCGATTCTGAATAAGGAAAGGAAAGTCTTGCCGAATGAGCGTCCCCGTATCAGCTGGTAAATACCGATACACATACAGGGGAATATAGAACCCACAGGTCCTTTGGTCAGCGTGCCGCATGCCATCAGCACGACAGCCGTCCAAGGTATTCCCTTGCAGCCTTTTTCGTCCCAGCGAAATAGTAAGCAAAGTGAGATGACGATGAAGGAAACCTGTAGCATATCCAGCCTGCAAGCCACCGCCGCCCGGTGCACTTCGAATGAAGTGAGCAGTAAAAGGGAGGTAATGACTGCTGTCTTTGTATTCTTATAGCGGGCTACGAATCCGAAAAACACGAACTGCATAGCTAGAAAAGCGATAGCGGACGGCAGACGGGACGAGAATTCACTCACCCCTCCGAAAATGGCGGAAATAGCTGCAATAGACCAATACAGGAAAGGAGGTTTATAGGCGATGTCTGTTCCGTAGTTCAAAGGCAATATCCAGTTGCCGCTTTCCAACATCGAGTATGCCACAATTGCTTCGCGCGGTTCCCCTTTAGAGTAAAAAATAGTTTCTCCCAAAAAGGGGATTATTACAAGTGTGCTTAGTAAGGCTATGAACCAAAATGCTTTTTTCTTGTCTGACATATATTTTTCGGTCTTTTATATTTACTGTCGCAAAAGTACGAATAATTCTTTAGTAATACCTAACTTGCATTTTAAATCAATGAAAATGAATAAACTGAAACAGATACCCGAGTTCCTGCGATTTGTAATGGTAGGCCTTTTTGCTACAGGGCTGCACTATGGCATTTATTTTGTCTTGCAAAAATTCATTCAGGTCAATGTAGCCTATACCTTGGGATATGTGCTGAGTTTTGTTGCCAACTTTTATCTTACGGCTTATTTTACTTTCGGGCAGCCTCCTTCCTGGAAGAAAGCTTTTGGCTTCGGGGGGGCACATCTGACAAATTATCTGATACATATCGGATTGTTGAATCTCTTTCTGCGGTTGGGTTTTTCCCGTCCGTTGGCTCCCATCCCAGTGTTTCTCATTGCCATTCCGGTAAATTTTTTATTAGTGAGGTTTGTTTTCAAACAAAAGTAATATCTTTGAGGAGTCTTTATGATAGTGAAGAATGATATGAAGAAAGTGACTCTTTTGATTCCGGTATATAATGAGGAAGCGATGCTGCCCACTCTGTATCAACGTTTGATAGAGCTTGTCAATCGCAATGCCGTTTATGAGTGGGAAATCCTGTTTGTCAATGATGGCAGCAGCGACACTACGCTGGAATGCCTCCGCCGGTTGAGGCAGCAGGACAAGCGGGTGAATTATGTCAACCTTTCGCGTAACTTTGGTAAAGAGGTAGCCATGCTGGCGGGTTTTGATTACGCCACCGGCGATTGCTGCGTTGTGATGGACGCTGATTTGCAGGATCCTCCGGAACTGGTAGACCAGATGCTGGAATATTGGGAAGAAGGATATGATGACATTTATGCCAAACGGCGTACCCGTGGCGAGGAAAGCTGGTTGCGTCGTCAGTTCTCTCTGGCTTTTTATGGTATACTTCAGCGGATGAGCCGTATTGATATTTTGCCCAATGTGGGCGATTTCAGGCTTCTGGACCGTCGTTGTGTGCTCACGTTGCGTCGTCTGCGCGAATGCGAGCGTTATACAAAAGGATTGTTTTGCTGGATAGGCTATCAGAAGAAAAGCATTGAATTTGATCGCGGAGACAGGCTGATGGGCCATTCCTCTTGGAACTTTCTCAAGCTGTTGAATCTGGCTGTCGAGGGAATAACCTCTTTCTCTATCGCCCCTTTGCGCATCGCCACAGTATGCGGAGTGCTCTGTTCAATCTCCAGTTTTATTTATGCCATTTATTTTCTGATAAAGACCGTGCTTTATGGTGATGAAACAGCCGGCTTCCCCACTTTGATCATTGTCATGCTCTTTTTAGGTGGCATCCAGCTTTTCTCTTTGGGAATTATAGGAGAGTACGTGGGGCGCATTTTCAAGGAAACCAAAGGCCGTCCTACCTACATAGCCTCTGATTATAACGAGGAGAGGTTGGGGTATGACCGTTAAGGAAGGCAAGGCGGTGAAACCCGTCCCACCTTATTGTCCATTAGCTTTATTGACAGTCTTGTGCTCTTTTACCAGATACTCCGCACTCTGCAATGTGGAGAAACAGTATTTTTTCATCACGTAGAATGTACTGTCCTCCCCTGTTACAAGTTGCAAGGCATTTCCTTGCTTCTTATATTTGAATTCCTGCCGGTCATGTGGAGAATAAATATATAGGTGGGTTGTATTTGTAGCCGCTATCAAATTATCGGCGGAGAAATAGACATACGGGCGTGTTCTGTTAACAAATTTATGCCGAAGTCGTTTTGGGTATAACTCATGTTCAGCAGTCCGAGTAAAGTCGGTGCCACATCAGTCTGGCCGCCCGGCTCTTGTCTGATTTCGGGCTTGATGCCTTTTCCGTAAATCATTAGTGGAACATGGTTGCAGGATTGTGGTATTTCACAGTCCGGACTTCCTACCAATTTCCCATGGTCACCCAGCAAAACAAAGATTGTATTTTCAAACCAGGGTTGTTTGCGTGCTTCTTGCATGAATTGCCGGATGGCCCAGTCCGCGTATTCCACAATCTGATCTTCAAGCTTTGTGCTGTGTGGTTTGAAATAGTCAGGTATCACATACGAGGGATGGTTGCTGATAGAAAGCAATATGGTAAAGAAAGGTTGTCTTTCTTCTGCTCTTTTGTTCAGAATGGGCAAGGCATATTGGTATAGGAAATCGTCTTGTACACCAAAGCTGTTAACGACTTTATCTTTTGGGTAGTTTTCTTGTGCATATATTTCATCAAATCCGTTAGTGCGGAGAAAAGCGTTCATATTATCGTATTGTGATTCGTGCGTCATGAAGAATAGGTTCCGATAGCCATTATCCTTTAATACGGTGGGCAACCCCGAATAGACAGGTACCACTGCTCCTTTCATGGCATTCCGTTTCATGATGGCAGGGAAAGAGTAGAGGGTGGCATACATTCCGTGGTTGGTATGTATGCCCGCTGAATAAAAATGGTCAAAACTGAGAGATTCCAGATAAAGGCTGTCTAGGAAGGAGTCAGTTTTGGTAGATCCGAAATGCTCCATCAAGTTGGCCGACATCGATTCCATGAAAATAAGAACAACATTCTTTTGTGTAGGGACGGCTGCGCATTTCACTTCACGTGCAATGGGGGAGATGCCTTCTATTCCTTTTCTTTGCAATATACTTTGCATATTGGTTATTGCCTCCTGTTCCGGCATCAGGTGAAGATAGCGGTTTTCCTTACGGTTATCATCAGTGTGCTGGTAAGTAGATTAAAGACAGGATTAACCCCTAGCTGATTCAGGAATGGATCGGTGCAATAGTATGCTTGACTTACTCTGATGGGGTTATATCCCATGCGTCCCCGTATTCCGAATAGACAAAGTCCTATACAAACAGCACCGGTGGCGAATATACATAGGCGGTTTATCGGGCTGATGGAAGTAGATTTCGAATTGATGAGATGATAGAAATAAGAAGATAACCGTAGTACACTTCCTGACAGCAGAAGAATAGATATCAGTCCTAGAAAAATAGGGAAATAGAATGATGTCTCACCCAATACCATTCCGGCAGTAGTGGCTCCATATCCGAACCAATTGTAAATGGAAGAATTGATTGTTTTAAAAAAATAGGAGAAATAAGGGATGTTGGCTGCCGAAATAATGAACGACAGTGAATAAAATAGAATGAAAAAGATAGAGATAAATCTGAATACCCACTTGGAGTGATAGTTGCAGAGAGCGGTTATCCATAAAATGACTAATGGTAACAGCAATATGTAGCAAGCTATAACATTGTCAAACCATAGCCCTTTTATAAATGCAGTGGCTTGCATGAGAAAGTTGTTTTGTATATCGGGAGGAAACTGATAATCTATTGAGGTGAACAGGACAAGCCGGAACAGGAAGAAAAAAAGTAAAGCAACTATATGTATGATAAATAAGTAAAGTAAAGAAAGAGTAAACTGTTGGATAAGCTTAGCTTGATTCTTACATGCTGTTACAAATTGCTGCATGAGTGAACGGAGATATTTCATTTGTTTTAGTAAAGTTTGCATTTGTTTGAATCAATTCGGATGATTAACAACAAAGGTAAACAGAATTTTAGAAATATCAAAAGAGGGTATGCCAAAAGTAAAATTGGCTGCCAATTTGTTCACTTTAGGGGCAAACATGTGAGTCCGCCCGAAAATATGGGCAAGCAGTTTCCGTTTCTTATTCTATTTTCGGGAAGGAGTAAGGCGGTCTCGTTTCATAGTCAGAACAAAAGGACAGAATAGCCGTGCTATCCGGTTGAGGCGCTCCAGACGTCCGTCTTTCCGCGTTCCGTTTAATTTCTGCCGGAGGAGTTCCCATAATTGCAGTTTTACTTGCTCTGTTGTGCTTAATTTGGCAATGCGGTTGTAAAGCATTCCTCTCCGTATACATCGTTTGTATCTGCTCAGGTGGGTAAGGTGTTGTTCCATAATGCGGACTATCTCAATATCTTCGCTCTTACCCCCTCCGTTGTTTTCAGCTTTGACGGTAACTTTCTGGGTATGTTGTCTGAAGTAGTTCAGTACTTCATATCTTTCTATAATGTCTCCTTGCATTGCCATATAAAACCAGAACAGCCAGTCGCCGCTGTAGCGCATTTGCAGGCATTGTTCCATATTTTGGACATTTACCATGCTTTTTCTGAAAATGGCCGAGCTTGCATTGGCTATGTAACCACGCCAGTAAAGGTTATGTTCGGCATAAGTTTCCCCATTAAACACGGCGTATGGAGGTATGGCAGATTTCCATTTGTTCATGTCGCAACTCAGCACATTACCGTCTTTATCAATATACTTGGAACCGGCAAAGCATACGGCGGCTTGTTGGTATTTCTCCATTAAAGGAACTACTTTCTCTAAAAAAGTAAGCTCACACAAGTCATCGGCTTCGGCTATCCATATATATTTTCCTTTGGCTAATTGCATGCCTTTAAACCATTGTTTAAATGGATTTCCGGTGTTGTGTTCGTTTAATAGAATATGGCTCACTTTGGCATGGTCTTGATAGTCCGATAATACCTCTTCGCTACCGTCTGTTGAGGCATCATCAAGTAAAATCAGTTCGATATTCTGATAGGTCTGTTGCAGAATACTCTGAATTCGTAGATTGAGGTATCGTTTATAATTATAATTAGGTACCACTACACTGGCCAAGGGAAGTGCATTCATGCTCTATTGTTAAGTTAGTTCTTGTTTTATTTCTACAAATGTAATGTTATACAGGTAAATAAACAAGTTGCTTCTTTGTTTTTTTTTCAAAAAACAGGAATTTTGTTGAACTTTTAAAAAGAAACGATAATTAACATTTTAGTATGCAGTCTTTCTTGTACCTTTGCATTATACACTACATAGCATTTGCTGTATTAAACTAAAAATTAAATTAGACATTAGACTATTGTTTAAATTCAATTAGTATGAGAAAGAAAATTCTTTTTATTATTCCGTACATTCCTTATCCGCTGGATTCGGGCGGTAATCAGGCTTTCTTTAATATGGTGGAGTATTTGCGTCATAAGATGGCCGTATCTGTATTGCTTTATCCTGAAACAGGGAGACGTATGCAAGATGTAGAGTCATTGAAGAAAATTTGGGATAATGTGGATTTCTTTATTTATACTCCTAAAACTAAAACTGTCAGATTACCCAAAATTAAACATCCTTTTTATTATAAATGGCTGCAAAAGATACATGCGTCTGTAACCCGTAAAATGAACCGGCAACAGATATGGACGGATGAAACGGGCGAAGTTGTGGATTTAGTACGGGGAAAGAGTACTTTGTTCAGCTCTTGTTTCCAGCCGCTAGACCAGGGGTATGTGGAGTATGTTTCTCAGGTGGCTCATTCAGGTTTTGATATTATTCAAGTAGAGTTTTATGAACTGTTGTCATTGGGATTCTTGTTGCCTGAAAATGTACAGACTATTTTTGTGCATCATGAACTCCGCTACATCCGTAATGAAAAGGAGATTACTTTGTTCAGGGAACAGACTGCCGGTGACAGGATGTTGTTTCATATAGCAAAGGATTTTGAGCGCAGTGCATTATTGAAATATAAAGATGTTATTGTTCTGACTGAAGTAGACCGTAAAATTATGGAGGACTTCATAGGACGGAAAGACCATATCTACACTTCTCCGGCTGTGGTGCAAGTGGGTGACAGGCTGGAACAGCCTTTTGTTCCGGTCCAAAGCGGACGCCTGACTTTTGTGGGAAGTGAGGATCATTTTCCCAATCTGGATGCCGTGGATGGTTCTGTCACGAAGTGATTCCGCATCTGCGTAAACGTCATTTTTCGTTTACATTGCAAGTAATTGGTAAATGGCGTGGAGAGTGTATCAATCGTTTGCAGTCCGAATACCCGGAACTGAAGCTGGTAGGCTATGTGGAAGATCTGGGCTCTTTTTTAAAAGGCAGTGTTGCTGTTGTTCCAATACGTATCGGTAGTGGTATGCGTATGAAAATATTAGATGCTGTATTGTCAAAAGTACCTTTTGTAACGACGGCAAAGGGTGTGGAAGGCATTGATTTTAAGGATGGTGAAGATTGCTTGATTGTTGATGACCCTGCCGGATTTGCAGAAGCTGTCATAGCCTTGTCAAGTAATCCGCAGTTGCAGAGACAGTTGGTTACCCATGCGGAAGACAGTTTGCGGCAAGTATATAACCCCGGACAGATGCAGGAAAGAAGGCTTGCCGTGTATGAACAAATATTAGGGGATAAAGTGGGGTAATCTTGGGTGATTATTTCTTTTTTGTTACCTTTGCGGCATTATATATAATTGATAATTATGCTGAAACAGTTCTTTAGTTTGTTGAAGCGGTATATTCTTCCATACCGCAAATATTTGACATGGGCATTGATACTGAACTTTCTGTCGCAATGGCTTAATGTGTTTTCGTTCATGGCGATTGTGCCAATTTTGAACATTCTGTTCAATTGATACCAAGTCTTATGAGTACATTCCTATGGATATTCATAATTTGGATAAGGATGTACTCATAAATAATGCCTATTACTTTGTGAGCAATTTTGTGGCGACAAATGGTGCGTTCTATACACTTGCCATGATGGGAGGAATACTTATCTTTATGACTATGTTGAAACTGCCGGTTATTTTGCTTCTGCGGCTGTCATGGTACCTTTGCGTACAGGTATTGTCCGGGATATCCGTATTCAGGTTTATAATAAAGTGTTAAGTCTTCCTTTGAGTTTTTTCTCAGAAGAACGTAAAGGAGATATCATAGCCCGTATGAGTGCGGATGTTACGGTGGTGGAGAACTCGTTGACCAGTTCCATCGATATGCTTATCCGTAATCCTATCGCTCTTTTGGTTTGTTTTGTCACTCTGTTTTCGGTAAGTTGGCAAATGACGCTTTTTGTTATCTTTATTTTACCTCTGACAGGTTGGATAATGGGGGTTGTCAGCCGGAAGCTGAAAAGACAGTCCTCTACAGCACAGGCGCAATGGGAGATATTATGTCCCAATTGGATGAAACATTAGGAGGTTTAAGGGTTATCAAAGCGTTTATAGCCGAAAGCAAAATGTCTGCCCGGTTCTCTAAAACAAACAATGACTTCCGCGATGCAATGAACGAGATGATTATCCGGCAAAGTTCAGCCACCCCATGAGTGAGTTTTTAGGCACTTGTGTGATTGTGACCGTGCTGTTGTTTGGCGGTGCTTTAATCTTAAATACAAACTATGCTCCGATGGATGCGGCTACTTTCATATTTTATCTGATTATCCTTTATAGTATCATCAATCCTTTGAAAGAATTTTCAAGAGCATTTTATAATATTCCGCAGGGATTGGCCAGTATGGAGCGAATTGATATGATATTGAAAGCGGAAAATCATATCGTAGAGCCGGAGCAGCCTTTGCCATTGGACGCTTTCACAGATAAGTTAGAGTTTAAAAATGTAAGTTTCAGCTATGTAGAAGGGCGTCCAGTCTTGAACCATATCAATCTGACGGTTCCTAAAGGAAAAACGATTGCACTGGTGGGCCAGTCCGGTTCCGGAAAGTCTACTTTAGTGGACTTGGTACCGCGTTATCACGATGTATCGGAGGGTGCATTGCTGATTGACGGCAAGAATGTGAAAGATGTATCCATCCACAGTTTACGTTCTCTGATTGGTAATGTAAATCAGGAAGCTATTCTGTTTAATGACACCTTCTATAACAATATTACTTTTGGTGTAGAGAATGCCACTATGGAGCAAGTAATAGAAGCTGCCAAGATAGCGAATGCACATGATTTCATTATGGAAACGGAAAAAGGATATGACACGATGATTGGTGATCGTGGAGGGCGTTTGTCCGGTGGTCAGCGTCAGCGTGTCAGTATAGCCCGTGCAATTTTGAAAAATCCTCCTATCCTTATATTAGATGAGGCTACTTCGGCTCTTGACACAGAGTCCGAGCGTTTGGTTCAGGAAGCGTTGGAGCGTTTGATGAAATCGCGTACTACTATCGCTATCGCACATAGATTGAGTACCATTAAGAATGCCGATGAAATTTGTGTACTTTATGAAGGTGACATTGTAGAAAGAGGAACTCACGATGAACTGATAGCCTTAAATGGATATTACAAGAAGTTGAACGATATGCAGTCTTTGTAAAGTGGAGCAAATAAAGAAATTGGCAATTGTTATTCCCGCCTACAAGGGGCGTTTCCTTAAGGAAACGCTCGACTCAATTGCAGTTCAGGCCCATAAAGATGAGTTCGTGTTATATATAGGTGATGATGCAAGTCCTGAAAGATTGGATAAGATTGTGGAATCTTATCAGAATAAGGTAAATCTGGTGTATCATCGCTTTAGCGAAAATATGGGGGGCAAAGATTTGGTGGCCCATTGGGAGAGGTGTATCCAGCTGTCTGCAGAGCCGTTTATCTGGCTTTTCTCGGATGATGATTTGATGCCGGCTGATGGTGTGGAACGTGTCATGGAGGCTTTGTCGCGCCCACACCATCAGCGAGGATTATTTCTTTCGTTTTCCATTAGCTGTCATTGATGGTGAAAACAAGCGGATACGTGCCAATCGTCCTTTGGAAGAAGGAAGTGTGTCTTGTTACCGGCTGCTGCTAGATAAGTTACAGGGAAAGATAGATTCGGCTGCCGTAGAGTACGTGTTCAGTCGGGAGATATGGCAGTCGGCAGGTGGTTTTGTTCATTTTCCTATGGCTTGGTGTTCGGATGATGCTACGTGGGCTGCTTTTGCCTGTCATGCGGGGGGTGTTATTTCTTTGCCGGGGCAGCCTGTATGTTGGAGGAATGTTGAAGGTGCAAACATCAGTAACTCTGCCGGTCATGACAAAGATAAATTGCACGCTACTATTCTTTTCTTGAGATGGATGAGGAATATGTTTTCCGATTATGTGGATGATCCGGAGCTGATTAATGCATTGCAATGCTATATCCATACCATCCTTCGTATTTCATTGCATAAACATTATAATATATGTGGTTTGTGGGGGGTATCTATGGCTTTGGGAAGATTTAATAAAAGGGCGGCCTTTACTACGTTTTTCAGGAATTTTAGGTTGTTCTCTTAATTTCATTTATGCAGCCGCTTGCGATTTCTCAAGAGTGCCTGTATTTTCATAAAAAGTTTGGGTGCATATATGCCCTCACTTCATATTTCTGTCCTGTATGTATAGTCAGATGTATATCTTCCTGTCATATATTGTTTCACTTTTTTAAAGAAGGACATTGGGGAGTTTTTCATCCGTAAGGAATTGTGTGGTTTTAAAATCAGATTCATCCTTAAAATATCTTATCCGCATCCCTAAACATTTCTTGCTGTATGGTTAAGGGCTTTCTTCCTGTTTGTTTTATCTCCGCAAGCCTTTGGAGTTAACTCCATAGTCTTGGGAGATAACTCCAAAGCTTATGGAGATAACTCCAAAGGCTATGGAGATAGAATAGATGCATATAAAAAGGTTTAATCTGGAGATAGAAAAAGCTTATGCAATTGGAAGAATTTATAGATAGCCTGTATTGATTGTCTTATTTTGAAGGAAAGATAACGAATTCTTTTAAACGTTTTGATCTTTTTCACCGTTGCCATGCCTTCGTTATCCGTCATTCTGTGAAAGTACACACTCTTTATTGCACTTTTGCAAGGAAAAAGTCTGAAAATGCCATACTTTATATCAAGTCGGAACAGCTTACAGGAAAGAATATATAACTGACAGTAAGTAGGTTATGCGAAATTCTGTTTTAAAATGTAGTGAGGGCATGAGGGTATAAATGTTCCGAACTTTCTAGTGAGCTGATATATTAAGAATACTTTCAGATGTTATCCAAAGAATAAAATGATACTTTAAGAACAAAGGTTCTCCCCTTGATTTTTCAGGTGAATCCTAAAGGAAGCCAGGACTTTTTGAAGGGGGGGATAGTGTTAAGACGGTATGAAATTTTATTTTGGATAGCACTGATTATCTTGTAATTGCATATAAGAGAGCATGGAATTATTAGAATTTTGATTTGGTATGATAAAAATAAAAGTGTGATTATTCATTGATCACTTCCATCCATTTCTTTATGATAATTTCGATGGAAATTGCTTGCTACTTTCAATAGCGTTGGCAGACATTGATTTACGTAGCTTTTCATCTGTCATCAATAGCTTTATCTGTTTAATATATAGTGATATATCATCATTGGGGATAGCAAACCCATTGACTTTATCTGTTATTATGTCTGTCAATGAAGCAAAACTACGAAAAGCTAAAGGAACGCAACCATATTGTTGTGCCTCGGTTAATGTCAGCCCCCATCCTTCAAAAGATGAGGTCATCATAAAAATAGAAGCTTCATTATAATAAGGTTCCGGATTTTTTGTCCCTTCAAAAAAGACACGTTGTAAGCCATAATGTATGACTAGACTTTTGTACCAGCTTTCCATTTTCCCATGTCCTACTATTTTTAGCTTCCATTCGGATAGAGTATGGTCTGTTTCAATTTCCTTCCAAATCTTTAAAGCCAGAGAAATTCTTTTAGGTTCTTCTTCCAGTCTGGATACAATAAGTACTTCTTTCTTTTTGTGATTATAGTTGGCTAAATCATAGAAAGAGTGGAATGAAAGAGCATTATGGATTATTCTTATTTTACTATCATCTTTCAAATGAGAGTATTCTAGAAACGGCTTTTTGAAATGAGAGGATAATAAGATAACCTTATCGGCAAAATGATATGACTCTCTATATAAAATAGGTAGTTTTATTATTTTTCTTATCTTTTGATATGGAAAGGATAAAAATTTGCTGATGTTTTTCCTAATGTTCTTTCCTTCTTTTAGTTCTTTTTTAGGATTATCTAAGGTGATGAAATTAATCTCCGTGGCAGGACTTACGTGGAGTGCAAACATTAGCTTGCATTTTTTATTTTGAGACTGGTTTAAAGCAAGTCTTAAACTCTTAGTTAACTTATGCTCTCCTTGATTAATAATGACGTCAATTTTATTTTGTTCTATAAATTGGATTAAATTATTGAGATTGTGATAAGAATTGATTTTAATTGTATTAACGAATTGCTGTTTAATAAAGGATTTGTCAATGTTGTATTTATAGGCAGAGTAACAGTTCACATTATAAAAAGTAGTTAATGCATTTGCAATATTAGCAGTAACTCTTTCAACACCTCCGTATTGTGGCGCAACTTCATTGGTAGTATAAAATAGTATATTCATTTGGGAACTTGTTTTAAATATAATTTTTGAATCTTGTAGACAATTCCCATCTGGTTTGAATTGAATTTCCGTGCAAATATTTTATTAGAGTTAATAAGCGTTTGATAATCATGGTCTTGCCATATATAGGGGCTGCCATGCTCCCAGTCAATTTCCCGCATACTACCGGTATTGGCATTGTTCGTACAATGCATTCTTTCTCGAAAAGGAGAGTTCCATAAAATAGTTTGAATGAATATTTCATCTGCGCAAAGTGTATATTTCATACGATTTAATACAATCTCTTTGTATTGTAATAGATACTTGACTGCGTTTTCGGTAATACTTATCCAATTTCCTCCTTTTTTGAATTCAAAGTTTGTTTTCTGCGATAATGGCTTATTTTCTGTACTGCTAATATGAGGTTTCGGATTAATGCTGTAATTCCATGTAACAGATGTTCCTTATCTTTTAACCTTTTTGTAAAAAAAATAGTATCGGAATACTTTGCGCTCCAAATCACGCTGATGAGCGGCATCCTGCCAAAAGCCTACAAATTCTTTACCGGCATTCTGCTGGAAAAAAGCATGAATGTAATCTTGGCTTTTTATGGGCAAATCCGTTCCGGATAATAAATGATAATAAGCATAGGAACCGTGTGATAAGGCCGTTTCAAAGAGAAGATATTCTACTTGTACTTGGCTGATATCACCCCAATATACTTCGATGGGATTTTTTATTAAATAAAAGCCGGCTTTCTGCATTTTGACTTTTTTTATTTGCTGAAACAGTTCTGTAGCCCGTTTGTCAATATGCAAATAAATGTCATTACGTTCATCGTCCAACATGGAAAGTAGTACCTCCAGTACCGGATATTCATTGTGGGCGATAATCAGAAATGCATGTTTCATTATATATCAGGTTTTAATCTTTTAAAGAAATTAGGAATCGTTACATCCGGAATAATGAATCCGTCTTTGCGAAGTGCTTCAAAATAAGCACTGCCGATAACACGTTCATATTCAGCCTCTAGTTTTCCTTCTTTATGTAACTGATAGAAGTAGCGCCAGTGGCGACCTCCGTGTTTGCCCTTGTGTTGCTCCAGTTGCTTGCCGCCATTTATCATCTTTCCATAAACTGCTGCTTGCCGCGTATATTGTAATGATATACATGGATATGGCTGTCGGCAGAGTTTTGTGGGAACATGGTTACTTTATGGTTTCCCATTGAAATTTGCAGGTAACCGGCAGTCCGGTGAATGACTTTTTTGTTCTGACGCTCAAACAGCGAATAGAGTGACAAGTCATATTTTTCAGGTTCGGTTACCGCTTTTACAGTCTTATCCCATTGCCAAAAGGGCTTTTCTTCTTCAGGATAGACACTTCTCATTTCACAATTCAGCACATTGGCATTGGTGGCATATAATTCATCTTTCAAATTGCCGGTAGGGGCATACCATAATTCGTCGGCATCGGCATTGATAATCCAGTCGGCCTTATAAATGGTTTTGGCTTTCCAAATCATACGGTCTACCCAGTCCTTTTGTTCATAGTTGGTAGCCTTTTCTTCTATCACTTCTTTAATCCACCCTTTTTGTTTGTATTTACGGATAATGTCCGGAGTTGAATCTGTGGAGTTATTATCAGTAATGATAAACCCGTCCACTCCCATCGCTTTATGGAACTGTAGATTCTCTTCCAGCATCCCTTCTTCGTTTTTTACCAGCAATGTCATGAATAATTTGACTTCTTTCGTTTGTTTAAAAGCCAAAGGAAATTCGGATATAACGTGCCCTATTTTGGATAGTAATAAATTGCTCATAAATAACCAATGATTATTGATTTCTACCTGTCATATTAGAGATAATTAATACTATTGTCAAAAGAATTTGTTTTATTCTGAACTCATTATAATAGATAACGTAATCCTTAGTTTTCTCATAATATTCTGATATTTAATTATATAACAAATTTACTCTTTTTCTGTAAATATAGTATATAAATGCTAGTTTATTATGAAACATTAACTGGTAAGAGCGTTGCCGTTTTTTAACTCATAATTCCAAGTTTTTCATGTATTCCGTCGCAATAGGCTTTCCATAATCGGGGTATATCTTTCCATTGATAGGCTTTTGCAAACGGACTGGTAAACAACGCGATGAAAATATATCCCATTACTCCGTTGAAGCCGCGAAGATATTTCACTGCTATGTTGCGTCCGTAGTGATGGTTTAAATAAGTTGAATTACGGATCTGATAAAAGCGTTTCCACTTTTTCTTCTTGCTTCGCTCATTCCATGTGTCGTTGGAGAAGAATTTCTCTTTATCCATCAGAGCATCAGGTATATAGAGTATTTTGTACCCTGCCCGTATGGTGCGGAGACAGTAATCTGTATCATCACAGAAAATGAAAAGGTCTTTATTGGGAAGACCTATCTTCTCAACGACTTCGCGGCGGATGAACGGACCTTCGAAAGCTGTTCCCGTAATTTCTGTCGGTGAGGTGATGTGCCGTCCTGCCAGTTTCTTGCTGTACATGGATACAAAAGGATTGCTCAGGTTGTATGCCTGGAAGTCATGGGTGAATATTTCTCCTTCGAGCAACCTGCGAGGGGCCAGTATGCCGATATCTTTCTTGCCGGTATACGGCAAGAGTTGTTCCAGACAGTCGGCCCGCGGAAATACATCGTCATCCATGCACCAAATCCAGTCGGCACCCGCCTGATAAGCGTATTGTATGCCTGTATAGAATCCTCCCGCACCGCCCACATTGGTCTGATTGATTACTGTCAGCCCTTCCTGTGCGGCAAGCCATTCCGTTGTACCGTCCGTGCTTCCGTTATTTACTATTACAATGGAAGATATCGGCTTGTTTTGTTGCAGACAACGAATATTTCTTTTCAGAAGTTCCATTCGGTTGTAGGTTACAACTACGGCTATAATGTTCATGATGCATTTAGTTTTTAGTAAAGGTTATCTATTTTTCCCGGCTGTACGCTTCTATAGGCTCTCATGAGCTCAAAGCATTTTTCCACATCAAAGTTCCGTGTCTTGGCGTATTCTTCTGCCATCCATCGGTGCATTTGTGGAGTTGCCGGCAGGCGTTCAAAGTTTTTGCAGCCGGTCTTCATATCTATGGGGCCGATGTACATCCGGTTCAAATCGACAATTTCTATTGTTATGCCATTGGGAGTTTTCTGAAACAGGATGTTGGCACGTCCGTAGTCTTTGTGGGCGTATCCGTGTTCGTGAAGACGGGCGGTCACTTTGCCTATGGCGCGGAATACTTCCTCGGCGTAGTCAAATTGCTGTGTGAACAGGTTGTCGTAAATGTAGGGCAGGTGGAGAGGAGGCTGATATAATAACTTTTATCGAACAGCAGCCTGAACGTATATTCATATATCCCACCGGTTGCGGGGTGCCTACACCTATTTTCAGCAGCATTTCTGCATGGTCGTAAGAGCGTTTTGCCTTGGATGGACGAAATATGCCATATACAAACCGGTTGATAAGGTGGGGGCTGTGAAAGGATTTGATAACATATTCTTTGCCATTGTATTCCATTTTCCGCAATTCATTGCGCCCTTGGTGAATAACAGTACCTTCATTCCTTTGGAAACGTTCGGGAATGGATACTATAAATTCTTCCAGATTTTTGAAATCAGGGTGAATCACTAAGGTGCGGGGATGAAACAAACGCTCTGTCTTGCTCATATCATTATAATAGTGTTAAATTTTGTCTAGTCCTTTGGTATATTTCAACCAGTAATATTTTAAAGGATTCTTGTATTTCAGTTGTTTCCACGGACGGCTGCTATGGGGCCTGTGCCATACGGGCAACGTGGTGAACAGGTAGTTTTGGAAACCTCGTTTCAGTGACTCGTGCGAGATGGTCACATCATACCAGTTCTTGCTTGGGTCTAATGTCTGAAAGTCAAATGCTTTCAGCAGTCCGGGGGTGAGTAGTGAACAGCAGAAGCTGCAATGCTTTTTTTCCGGGTACACTTGATTCTCGTGTCCCTTGGCGTGTAGGTAGGGGTAATTGATTATGCCTTTTTCATCGGTTGTCACAGCTGCTGCAATTCCGCATTGTTTCTGTTGCAATGCTCCATTGTATAGTGATTGCAATGTGTTTTTTTTGACAATAACATCCGATTCCACAATCAGCAATCCTGCATCTGCTTCGATGGCTTCTTTTTGTGCTGTTTGTAACACCAGTAGATAGTTGGGAGAGGGGTGGTCGGTCAGGTCTGATAAGTTGACCAGACGAAAATTCCATTGACGGGCGGCCTCTTCCAGCCGATGGGTATTTTCTTCCGTGCTGAAATCGTTATAGACAGTGTAAGTGAAAGGAACCAAAATATCCGATTCCATGATTGCTTTTACGGTTTCAAGCGTGGAGTCAATCGAATCTTTTACGGGTGTTATGATATGAAGGCACTTCATTGGTTTGTTATCTATATTGTTTGTCAATTTAGGAATATCATGCAAATTTAGCGGAAAACCTTGGGGAGTCCAAGGATTTCCTTTTATTTAAATGTCTTTTGCATAAGGCGAGGGCAGCGGCTACGGTATCGTCCATGTCGGCGTATGCGTATTGTGCCAGACGGCCTCCGAATAAAACGTCTTTCCGCTCAGAGGCCAGTTTTTTATATTGGCTCATCATTTCGGTGTTCCGCTTGTCGTTTATCGGATAGTAAGGTTCTTTGCCCGGCGCGAAATCATCGGGATATTCATACGTGATTACAGTGGTGGGCTGTGTGCCGAATTCAAAGTGCTTGTGCTCAATGATTCGGGTATAGGGTACCTCACGTTCTGTATAATTGACTACTGCGTTGCCTTGGAAATCCTCTGTTTCCAGCTGTTTATGTTCAAAGCGCAGGCTTCTGTATTCCAGATGTCCGCATTGGTAATCGAAGAACTGGTCTATGCATCCGGTGAACAGGATATTGTCTGCCAATGCGTCCAGTTCATTGCGGTTGCTGAAATAATTGGTGTTGAGACGAACCTCGGTTCCTTCCAGTAACGCATCGATAAGGGCGTTGTATCCGCCTTTGGGGATTCCTTGGTAGCTGTCATTGAAATAGTTGTTGTCATAAATGAAACGGAAAGGAATACGTTTGATGATGAATGCCGGTAATTCTTTGGCGGAACGTCCCCATTGTTTCTCTGTATAACCTTTGATAAGGCGATGGTAAATGTCTTTTCCACATAGCTTTAATGCTTGCTCCTCCATGTTGGCGGGGGTGGCGATATGGTCAAATTCTTTACGTTGCTCTTCTATCTTGGCCTTGGCTTCCGCCGGAGTCTTTACTCCCCACAGCTGATAAAAAGTGTTCATGTTGAAGGGAAGATTGTATAATTTCCCGTCAAAGTAAGCCAAAGGGGAGTTGGTGTATCGGTTGAATTCGACAAAGCTGTTTACATAGTCCCACACTTCTTTATTGTCGGTATGGAAGATATGTGCACCATATTTATGTACATGGATGCCCTCTATATCTTCACAGTAGATATTGCCTCCGCGATGATTGCGCTTGTCAATTACCAGGCAATGTTTACCTACTCGTTTTGCCTCGTGGGCAAAAACGGCGCCGAACAAACCGGCACCTACTATCAAATAATCATATTTTCCATAATCACTTAGTTTCTTCCTGTTGTCTGCGCAGCCACTCTTCTTTGGTTCTTTTCCAGCGGTTATGGCTCCAGAGCAATATTGGGGATGCGCTTTTATTGTTTGTTCCAATTCTCGGGTAAACAAATCGGTCAATTCAAAATCGGGTACTTGCCGGGGGGTATCGCACAATGGTTTGAGCCGGCAGTGGTAGTATCCTCTTTTGACCCGTGTTATGTCAGCATAATAAATCAAGGCGTCCACTTGCTTGCCTATTTTCTCCGTACCGATGAAAACCGGTGTTTCTTGGTTTAGAAATTCAGTCCAGTGATGTATGCTGTTCCACTTGGGTGCTTGGTCCGAAATAAATCCGATAATTGCCTTTTGCTTTGTCCGTTTCAATTCAATGATGCGGCGCAAAGTCGTTTTCATGGGGATGCATTCGCCTCCGAACTGGTTGCGTAATCTTAGAAATAGTTTGTCGAAAGCCTGATTGTACAGTGGATGATAGATTTGTCCGCAGGATATGTCTTTGGAAATCCAATAAGGCAAGGATGCAATCCATTCCCAGTTGCAATAATGCCCTAAATAGATAAAACAGAAGTCTTTGTTCTTTTTGTTCATGTTTTCCACTATCTCGTCCAGTCCTTCAAAGTCATTCTTCTCATCAGTTGTTTTTTGAAATGGAGAATAACTTGAGCGTTTCTACTATATAGTCGCAAAAGAAAGAGTAAAATTGTTTCTCGATTTGGACAATCTCTTTTAAATCTTTCTCGGGGAATGAGTTCGATAAATTATTGCGTATGATTTTACGTCTGTAGCGGATGCAATAATAGAGCGGATAAAAAAAGAAGATCGGATATGAAATATAAGAATCGTAAGGGTAGAAGCGAAAGCAAATACCACAAAAAGAAAACGGAATAATATATGAGATTTATTTGTTTCATTTAATTGATGACTTTGTTTATGTGTTCTATTACCATTTCGGGAGTATGCCTTGCAGACAGGCATAATCTTTTCTATAACAGTGCTTTTCTCCGGATAAGGAACAAGGACGGCAGGGCAGGTCTATCTGTATTATGTTTGCCGCAGACTGATTCCATCCTGCAAAGCCTGCACAGGGATGCGTTGCCCCCCAAATGGACACAACCGGGATGTTCACTAGTGATGCAAGGTGCATATTGGCGGCATCCATTACCAGCATGACGTCCATATTGCTCATGAGGGCCAATTCCATATTTATGGTTAGTTTGCCGGCTGTTGAGATGACATTGGGGAAATGTTGGGCCCATTCTTCCAATACTTTGATTTCTTTTTTTCCGCCTCCGAATAAGAAGATTTTTGTATGGTCGCGTGCAGATAAATGTTTGAGGATCTGCTCTTGCTTTGACAACGGATAGATTTTGCCTACATGTGTTGCAAAGGGAGCGATTCCAATCCATGTTTCTTGGTTCTTCTCACCGGTTAACGGCGCCAGGCTGGAAATATTGCCTTTATTCTTTCCGAAAAGGGAGAGGAAACTTAACCGGATGGGGTAACCTATCTGATTGAGCGTATGGGCACAGCGCTGAAAAAAGGAGTCTTGCTCTGTATATATTTTATGTTTCCGCCGTATCAGTTTTTGCAGTTCCCGCCTGTTCTGCTTGATGTGGCTGCTTTTATGCCTGCCAGACGAAAACGCCAGCAAAGAAAACGGCTGCGGAATGTGGGCTGGAAAGCGGCTACGGCATCAAATTTTTCTTCTTTTAAATCATTGTACAGCCATCCCAGACCCATTAATCCGGCATGTTCTCCTCTGAAATCTGCTCCACGGAAAATAACATTGTCCGGCACATTCTCGAATAAGGGGGAGAATGTGTCTATGCTCAGCACCATGATTTGATGCTGGGCATATTGCGTAGCCAATGAGTGAATGACCGGGATTGCCATTGCCACATTATTGATGGATGAAAAGCAGATTACAAGAATCTTGGACATAACAGCTGTTTTATTGAATGTACAAATCTATGCAAAGTTTTCTAATCAGCCAATTATTATTCGGTAAAAGTGTCTACCTTTGTTCCCAAGCAAGTTTTTGAAAGATGAAAATAATTGTAGATAATAAAATACCTTATATACATGAAGCTGTCGAACAGATAGCCGATGAAGTGGTGTATTTGCCCGGCAGTGGTTTTACCGCCGGGGATGTACGGGATGCTGACGCATTGGTGATCCGTACCCGTACCCGTTGTAACCGCGAACTGCTGGAAGGAAGCAAGGTGAAATTCATTGCTACTGCAACCATCGGCTTTGATCATATTGATGTGGACTATTGTGATGAGGCGGGAATTGTATGGAAAAATTGTCCCGGTTGTAATGCCGGCAGTGTGGAGCAGTACCTGCATTCGGTATTATTATTGTTGAAACGCCGGAAGGGGGTGAGATTGGAAGAAAGCTGTCTGGGTATTGTTGGGGTAGGACATGTGGGAAGCCGTATCCAACGTATGGCGGAGGCATTGGGGATGCGGGTCTTGCTGAATGATCCTCCACGTGCGGACCGGGGGGAAACAGGATTTGTGGATTTGTCTGTGCTGGCACGGGAATGTGATATAATAACCTTTCATACTCCGCTGAACAGGAATGGGAAATATAAAACGTTCCATCTGGCGGATGCGGATTTCTTTGTCGGTTTGCAACGGAAACCTTTTATTGTGAATACTTCTCGTGGAGAAGTAATGGAGACATTGGCTTTGCTTGATGCGCTGAAGACAGGCCGGATACGTGATGCGGTTATTGATACGTGGGAAAATGAACCGGATATTCACCCGGATTTGTTGCAGAAAGTTTTTTTGGGAACCCCTCATATAGCAGGGTATTCAGCTGACGGAAAGTCGAATGCTACACGGATGGCATTGGAGGAGCTTTGTAACTTCTTCCATATACAGCTGATTTTAAAATAGTACCGCCCGCTTTGCCGTATATGGATTATTCTTCTGATCCGGAAGAGGCTTTTCTACAGGTGTATGATCCGACTCGTGACAGTGATGCATTGAAACGGCATCCCGAAGAATTTGAACATTTGCGGGGGAATTATCCATTGAGGCGTGAAATTTCTTTTTTACCGTAGGGGGACATTTCAATGTACCCCTACGGTGGCCAGAACTTTTAGTCTGCTTTTGCTGTTTGCATCTCTTCTGCTACAATCTGTTCGCAATCTTCAATGCTGTATCCCGATGCGGGTTCGCTCCAATACCATAAGGCGGGAGCTTGTTGTAATGTATCCATAATCAATTATTTTTAGATGGGTTATTCAATGTTATAGTTGTTTCCGAATGTTGGTTGCCGCCCAGAATGCCGGTTCCTCCCTCCACATTGCTGTAAACCCGTAGAGGTTCGGCTAGTCCAATGTTACCCAAGCCTCCTTCTAACGTGCTTCCGGCAATTTTTTGTAAGGACAACAGGTATAAAAAGTAGGATTCGGAAAGGGAATAGATGGAAATGATTCTTTGTTCTGTTTCGTCTAACTCTGCCGTTGTCTCTTTTATTTGTAAAGTATAGGTTTGTCCGTTAATGCTTTGGTCGGTAAAGAGGGCTCCTCCTCTTTTTCCAATCCGTTGAATGCCATACTTTCGTCCAATATGGCATCCTGTTCCTTGAATACAGGATCTATATAATCTATTTTTGTTTCGTAGTAACCGTAATAGCCCGTTTTTATTTGTGTGATTTTGGCCAGATAATAATTGTTCTTTTCCGGAAATTCATCAAACGTGACTTCATAGTATATTTCAAAATAGTCGGAAATTGTTCCTTGATAAACTCCGTTACCTTTTTTTATTGTATGACTGGCGTTTTTTATAGGTACTTTCTTTGGTATGATATCTTCTGCCGTTACTGTACCATATTCGGGGGTGGATGCAACAATTTTTATCCGGTCTCCTTCTGCCGGGATTGTATTTGAAAGGAATAAGGTATCCGGCTGGTCTGGGTTCCGGGGATTATTCAGTGTTTTCCATTGCATGGTTTCTATGTATTGATTGTTGATATAGAGCTCCACATGGGCGTGAGGGAGATTGACATAAGGCTTCTTGTCTGGATAGAACCAGGTCCGGGTGATGGAGGCCATTACCACTGTGTCGGGGGATACTACACTGTTTATTACCATTTTGGGCGTAGTGCGATATTCGTCCAAATCTATTTTTCGATAACAGGAGGTAAGGAACACTCCGAGAAGTAATGTATATAGCAGATGTTTCATAATCATTTAAAATTTATAAGTGTAAGAAACTGATGGTATAATGGGAACTATGCCCAGGGTATAGAAGCAGTCGTTATTATACCACCATCCTTTGCGTATGCTGACGGGTGCCATGTAGGAATAGACATTGTAGATGCTGATATTCCATATTCCCATCCGGTTCTTTTTCTTTGGCCGGTAAATATTGATGCCCAAGTCGAGTCTGTGATAGGCGGGAAGTTGGAAATTATTACGTTCCGTATAATAGTCTAATCCGCCTGAATCTATATAAGGAGGAACCAGGCTGCCTCCCGGAAACGGATGTTGGGGAGAAACGGCCTGGTAGTTTTCGAAAGAAACCGTGAGCCGGTTACCGGTTGCGTAGGTCCAGCTTCCGGTCAACTCCAGTTTGGGCTTGATTTTCCAATTGGCTATTATATTGAATTTATGCCGGTTGTCGAATTTGGCAGGAAAACGCTTGCCTTTATTTATCTCAGTGAACTGTCTGTCATTCCAGCTTAGAGTATAACCTGCCCATCCGGTTATTTTTCCTTTTTCTTTGCGGACAATAAGTTCTACGCCGTAAGAACGTCCTTTTCCTTGAGTCAGTTTATCTTCCCAGCTGGTGGAAGGAGGGAGAAACTGGTAGTTGTCTTTATAGTCCATCAGATGTTTCATCCATTTATAATATCCTTCTATGGAGAAAGAGTAGATTTTGTTGCCGGTGGTGTAATAAGCTCCTACAGCCAGTTGGTCGCTCTGCATCGGTTTCAGCTTGCGGCTGACCGGTATCCATGTGTCTGTGGGCAGGTTGATGTAGCTTTCATTGACTTGATGTACATATTGGCTCATCCGGGTATAAGAGGCTTTGAGGCTGAGTTGCGGATTGATCAGGAAACGACTGGAAAAACGGGGTTCCAGGGAAGTGTACGTTTTCCCGTCAATGGTGTATAGTCCGAGGTGAACCCCAGCGTTCAAACGTATTCTTTTGTTCATTTTCCAGTCTTCTTCCATATATATGCCTAATTCATGTGCAGGTAGGGCAGTGTCGTTGTTTTGTCTGGTCTGGGTGGTCATACCATTGGAAAAATACGATTTTTCGTCTACGGGATGAAAACGGTGGTAAATATAATGAGTGCCGAAATGCAACTGATGGGAAGCATTGGGGCGGAAATCGAAATTGGCTCGTATGCTGAGGTCGTCAATGCGGTTCTGGGTTGAACTTTCCTGTGATACGTAGTTGGCTTCTGTTCCTTGGTAGTAGTCTCCTTTCAAGGTGGAAGAGTAGTGGGTAAAGGCGGCATTCACATTACCGAAGAGTTGGTTGTTGAATACGTATGACCAGCCGGTAAATGCCATGATGTTTCCCCATCGCAGTCTGCCGGTGTTTCTGCTTTCATATCCGTTGTCACCTTCTCTTTTTTCTCCTCCCTTCAAAAATCGTTTCCCCAGTAAAGACCGGCATATCCGCGGCTGCGGTCATTGAACTGGTGGTTGAGTTTAAAGTTCATGTCGGTAAAAGCGTATCGTGCCACTATTTGGGTTTCTCCTTTATTTCTGGTAGCGTTCCAGATGGCGATGGTTGGGGCCGAAAGCGCGTCAATCCATGAACGGCGTAATGCAAAGTTGAATGAGGTCCGGTCTTTGACCAACGGACCTTCCAGATTCAGGCTGCCTGAGGTCAGTCCCAGCATGCGCTTCCGTGATATTCTTTCATGTTGCCATCCTTTGTATGGATATCGACTACGCTGGACAGTCTTCCTCCGTAACGGGCGGGGAAGGCGGACTTAAAGAATTCTACATCCTTTACGGCTTCGGCGTTGAAGGAGGAAAACAGACCGCCCACATGGTTGATCTGGTATAACGGATTCCCTTCTATCATATAAAGATTGTCGTCTCCATTACCGCCCCGCACATACATTCCTGCCAATCCGGCTGTGCCTGCCGATACACCCGGCAAGGTCTGTAGGGTTTTTATAATATCAGCTTCTCCGAATAATACCGGGGTTTGTTGGATCAGTCTTTGTTGAGACGGGTATGTCCCATATCGGATGTTTGGACTAATGGAGAAGAGGTATATTCTCCGGTCACTACTACTTCGGCTAATTGCTGGTGGCTGTTCAGCAGAACCGGAAGCAGCGTGTCTTGTTCCAATTGTATGAATGAACGGTGGAAACTGTCATAACCTACATAGGAGATGTTCAGGTATACATCGTTTCCGGCTTCCAGGGTCAGGCTGAAAAAGCCGTCGGCGTTGCTGGTTGTTCCTTGATGGCTTTTAGCATCATAGATGGAGGCGCCTATAAGGGACTCTGAGGAGGATTTGTCTCGTATGAAGCCGCTGATTACAATGTTTTTCTGTTTTTTCTTGAGGATGATGTATTTGCCTGATTGTATATATTCTACGGGCAGTTTTTGAAACAAAATGCGCAAACAGTGGGATAACGGCTGGGCGGTTATTGTTATATCTATCGGTAACAGATGTTTTGTTAAAGAGGATTCATACGAAAAGGTTACACCTGTCTGCCGGGTGATTTCTGCTAAAACTTACGGATGGGGGTTTGTTTCATATCTAATGTTACGAGGGGTTCGTCATGTTCTGTTCCTTTTGCCTCAATGCAAATGTGCATGAGGCAAAGGAGCAGAAGAAAAGAAAATTTAGAATGGAATTGCATCATTGGGTTATGTCTAGTTTTGTATCTAGTGTTTGGTTTATGATTTCAATTATGTCTTCTATCGGAGTATTGTCAAAGGTCGTGGTCAAATAGTACTCTTTTTGTGGAATTCCGCCGATATGGACCTTATAGACTTCTTCTAGTTCTTTTACTACCTTTTTCAAGGGGGCTTCATTATAAACAAACACGTGAGTTTTCCATGCAAAAGTGTTGGGATCACTTTGCTTTTCTATTTGCATTTGTCCTTTTTGGTTAATGAAAGCATACATGCCTTTTGTCAGGATAGCTTCTTTTTGTTCTTTGTTATAAAAACGGACTTTTCCAGACTCTACGGTTGCCGAAGTTTGATTTGCATTTGCCGTTACTTGGAATTGCGTACCTAGTACTTGTATGTTTGCCAGTTCGGTCTGTACCCTGAAGGGACATTGTTCTTGATGTGTGACTGAAAAATATGCTTTTCCGTTTAAAGTGACGTTCCTGTTTTTTTGCCGTATGCCAAGCGGTCATACTGTAAGGCCGAATTCTCTGCCAGCGTAATATGGCTGTTATCCGGAAGCGTGACTTCTTTGACAGCGTGTGCGGATGAGGCAATGACAATCCAATCTTGCCTGTCGTATATCCACCACCAACTGAATCCGGCTATCAGGAAAGTGACAGCGGCGATAGTTATTAGTCTATATAATAAGATAGAATTATTTTTCTGTTTGCCGATACCTAGTTTTTGCCAGGCTTGTGTCGTGTCCAGCCTGTTTTCCCGATAGAACCGGGCTACAAAACGAATATCTTTTTCTTCTTTCTCCATGCGATCTTTTTTCTTTTTATTGTTAAGACAGGGAAAAGACAAAATCCCCCTATTCGCTTGCCGATTTTTTATCCGAAGAAAAAAGTATATATTTTAATGGCTGTTTCTCGTAATGTTTTCAGTGCCTTACTGATTTGATGTTCGACTGTTTTTATAGAAATACCCAGCTCGGTGGCAATTTCCTGATAAGTAAGTCCGTCACGTTTGGAAAGCAGAAAGATCTTTTTCCGTTCGGTAGGAAGGTGGTCGATAGCTGTCCATAAACGAGCATCACGTTCTGACCGGATGATGCGTTCTTCTTCTGTTAAATCTTCCAAGTCTGTCAGTTCGGTTGTTTCACAGTGCGTTTGCCGGTTGGTTACCAGTGTGAGTGAGCGGTTACGTACAGTTTGGTACATATAAGCTTTCAGATTTTGAATAGATGTGCCTCCGACAAGCTTTTCCCATACATCAGAGAAGGCTTGTTGGACGATGTCTTCTGCGTCATCCAGATTTTCAGTATAGCGCAGGGCATACATATTCAGCGGACGGTAAAGACAGCGAAATTGGTATTCAAATTCCTTTGCCGATAGTTTCATATTACGTTTTTATGTAAACAGAGGCAAACTTACGGCTTTTTTTTTTTCGGTAGTCAAGCGATACGAGGTGAAAAGTCTTTAATTTCATAGTCAGTGTAAGGGATATCGATCTTGAACAAAAAACATTTTTCCCTTTTATATTATTTTATTCTGTCACCATATCTTGTTGTAAATCAATATAATGCCGTGCGAATACTTTTCGAATTCCACTGAAACGGTTTGTAGTCCTGCTTCTGCTTGCTTTTCATACGGCAGAAGCAGGTTTTCTTCATGCGTGTGTCTTTTCTGCAGCTGTTTTCCGGCAAGAGCATAGGCGGATTTGTGTTTCTATCCGGCGGCATCCGAAATATCACCTTGGTGAAGCGCTTCTTTCACCTGGGTGAAGCAAGTAGTTCACCTTAGTGAAATGGCATTTTCACTAAGGTGGAATAATGGATGGAATGGGGTGGCTGTATGATAACAGCCTTTAGTTAATGTGATTAGCGTTCACTGTACCGGCTTCGGAATTTAGTATCTGCATACCGATTAAAAGGGATATGGGATCTTTCTCCCGAGAAGTCTCCAGAAAAGGCACATTAAAAGCATGGCTTTATGTCAAAGCTGTGGCAGGCTATCCGCCTTAACAGAGCCTTAAAGGGCATAAAACGGTTATGGAATAGAATACCAGACGGGCTGATAGCTGGTACAAGCCTCCCCTTATGCACGGGTGGCATCGTTGGTACGCTCGTTGCAGAATGGTTTTGAATAATTTGCCAATGTGTCAATGTGCTAATATGCCAATTGGCTGCGCTCTATTCCGCATGATAATTGGCATATTAGCACATTTGTGAATTAATTCATTATTAATCAGTTATACGATAACTCTTATATCGAAGTTACGTTTTTGATAGTTAAAAAGCGAAGAAAGGACGAACGTTATATCCGGAATCGGAAAGCTTGCTGTAAGTTTTGACAGCTACTCTTTCCCAAAAAACGCCATCGAGCATCTCAAAGTGCCAAATAAGAATCCAGGCATCTGTCGCTACATTGGATTCGGTGGTGCATCTGAAAATGTTTCTGTTGCCGACAATTTCTCCCAACGTACTTCCGGCTTTGGCTAATTGTTTACTTATTTTTTCTCTTGTTTCGGTTCCATATATCAGAGTTTCTAAACTGTATGCAGACTGTCTTTCAAATGTTCTCGGAGATTTTCCCCCTATATTTATGAGCAGATCGAACCATTGACCTATACTCGGCATGAACCACGGACTGCATATATTTTCGTCATTCGGTATTTTATTTTTCGTCCGATAATCTTTTATCTTAAAAAAAGCTTTGTATGTATTCTTAAGTTGAGTATCATCATAAGTATTCAATATCACTTGCGTTTCAGAATAGCCATTCATGTTATTCTCCAGTAAATCGTTTGTTGTCATATTAGGGATATCGGGTTCATCTACCTTGTCTCCCCATTTTGCCACTCCTATGTTTTCCAATCCCATCACATAGGCATGTGTCCATCCTTTCTTATTGCATTCCGGATCGGTCATTTTTTCCGGATCGCAAGTAATTACCATCCCTGCAGCATCTTTGTAGTCGGGGATTGTGTTGCCCTCAAAGACTCCATCTCCGGGGAAATCTCTATTTATTGTTTGCCGTGAAAAAAACAAAATCACCGGGAGTGAGTTCCCGTGTTTTCTCTATGGCAGATAACGGGCTTTTCACCTCTAAGGTGTAGCAGCATCCTGCAGTGAACGCTGTGGAGGGGGTGAATGAGTAGGTCAGTGTTTTGTCTGTGCTTGTGCCGGAAGTTGATACATCGGTTATTGAATAGCTCCCGGCTATGGCTGTCGCTGTCTTGGTGGGGAGGACAATGGCACGGAAACTGCCGTCGTCCATTTTGCAGGGAGTGACATTGTTCAGTTTCACGTTTTTGGCTGTGACATCGACAGTCAGGTCTGATAATGTTCCATTGTTGCGATAGGTGAAGACTGCATCCGCGGGTGGAACATATTTGAAATGCGCTTGTGGCTTCAATATCAGTAATGCGAACCGATGCTCGAATTCAAAATTCAGGGTTTCCTCGCTGACTTTTCCTACGGCGGTCATCAGGTCACAGGCGTATATTCATCGGAACCGGATTGATCCACTCCGGGTTTCAGCTTTTCGTTGTCCACTAGTGAGGTCATGATTTCGTCCGTGGTTTTACCGGTATCTATCGTGACACCTTCCTTGTAGGGATAGTACGCGATATAGTCCATACCTTCATTCCAATAGAGCGAAGTGCCGGCAGGAGGAATCCACTCACCTGTGTCAATGCCTGTTTTCTTATAAGTCAGTTTGATGTTGTTGACGGCATCTGCTATCGCATTATTTTTAACGGCGAAAATGCCGATGGCGTCTCCTGCACTAAACTGCGTTTCGGCTCCGTCTTCCAAGGGAGTGCGTGCAAAGGGGGATCCGGATATGGAGAGATGATTGAAATTGCTTGCCGTGGCTTTCACGATGAGGGCGTCTGGTTAGTTCTTTTGCCATCCTCTGGGTCGTTTTCGTGCGTACATGCGCCACCTATGACAAGGAGGCTACATAATACCGTGACGATAAAAGAGTATTTCATATGTATATATAGTTTTTCTTTCAGATTCAATTAATTGTTCCGTCCACAGATCCCTGACCGCCATTCCCCCATGTGGGATGACTTTCTGTTGTGGCAGTGACTACTTTTTTGTCTATGCCGATGGTGTAGCTCACGAAAGCCCCCGACAGCCATTTGTCGAGTGAGGGTAAAGGCTGATTGGTCAACGTGACGGTTTGCGTTCCTTTGATTCCTATGTATGTATAGGTGATGTTGAATGTGTTTCCTATATTTGTGGGGAGCAGGAAGTAGGTACATAGCATAGCTTCCTCCGGAGTACTTTTATCCGGTACGGACAGGGATTTTGTGGTAGCGGTAAATGTTTCGGCAGTAACCGTTGACGGATAAGTCCAACCGAAACCCTTGTCGTCATCATTTGCCGGCACATGAAAAGCCAGTGTTCCGCTTTTTGCTCCCGTAATGGAGAAAGCTGTGATTACCTTTCCCGTTATGTCGTCATTACTTTTCACATTGAAAACCACCTTGGTAAGTGCGTGTTGCATTTTGAAATCCACACTGCCCCCGTTTTGGTTTATAATGGGGGTGGCGGCAAGCAGGTCCACCTGGTCGGCTTCTGCTGTGGGTGTAGTGTAAGTGAATGAAGGATAACCCTTTTGGATTGCGTTGCTCGGCGTAACGCCCGTGGCATTGTGGGGTGCATAGGCAAAGAAACTGATTTTATCCGAATCATTGTTTGGCCAATACTTCAGGGGAGTGTATTGCCATGTGCCGTTTTTCTTTTCCACCAGCTGATTGTACATGAAGTTGGGGGTGGAAACTGTTGCGTCAAAGTTGCCGTGGGTAAGACTGGCAAATACTCCGATGGAGGTAAGATTGTCGTTGTTTATATCGCCGGCCCTTGTGGCGGTCGTTACATTGTTGGAGAAGCTATGGGAACATTTACGGTTTCTGTGCCTGTATCCTTTTCGCAAGATGTGAGTGTCCATGCCGAAAGGATTATAAAAAAGAGTATCTTTCTTAATCTTCTCATTGTTTTATTTATGTGTCAATTTCAATTTGTCGGTTGGTGTGCCCGGAGAAGGACATTCAACCATTCAACCTTATCCGGGCTTATGCAATATTTAATTTACATCAAAATTACCGGTAACGCTACCCCAGTCGTTCACTTTAGCCGCACTTACTTTTATTTCCTTCAGAGAAATAGTGAAAGTGTATGTGTAAAATTTACCTCTTTTCATGTGATTGGCAGGTAATGAAACTGCTGTTTCCAAATGGCTTACTGCGTATTTGGGATTGTCATCGCTGCTATCTGCCGTTTTGGATACAATATCGTAATGGAAGCCAATCTGAATATCGCCACTTGTACATCCGCCGGCACCGTCTGCCGCAACTTCTTCAGCATTATCGTTGATTGGAATTAAGTACAGGTATTGATCTTTTTTGAATAAATCTACCGGAGTTTCTTTGTTCCCTTTTTTCAGAATGATGCCTTTAATGGATTTTTCCGTACCATCGGCCCATATTTCCGTGATCTCCTTCTCTTCCATTTTCATGATCTTTTCGATACTGTAATCGCCTTCAGCATTGTAGCGTTTTCATAGTCCCAATGAAGGTCTTTCCATGTTGCCTTCGTATAAAATTTAGAATTTTCGTTGGTTAATTTATTAGTCTGATCAAAAGACAGGCTCCCTCCTTTTGGCCTATTATCCACATGTGAGTGATATAGATGAAGCTGCTTGTTCCGTCCAATCCGCTATAGTCAGCGCCTAATTTGGCTTTAAAATTTATTTTAGATTTTTATCGGTTTGACTTAACCGATTGAAGAATAAACTTTTAGCGAATTATTTGAGAAATAGAGGTAACGATTTAGCAACCGTGCGAATTTCAGCGTTTTGCGTTGCTATGCTGTCAAATAACTCTTCGAGTCACAAAGGTAATAATATTTTTGGAAAAGACTGAGAAAATTCTACAAATATATTCCACGAAAATTGATGTTTCCAATATAACTAAATAAGTGTCGAAATGTTACAATCAATAGTCTATCAAATAATCGAGTTTTTTGTTAGCGTTTTCTGTATAAAAAGCTAATGCCTCAAAATATCATCACTGAATATTTTGTCCATCTGATAAAAATACATACTTTTGCAAATCATCTGATGATATGATGAATAAGAGTAGAAATAATAGTATGATTATACAGAAGAAGTCTTTGGCAGATATGGTAGCCGAGCAGTTGAGACAACAGATTACGGAAGGAGTTTATACAATCGGGGATAAACTTCCGACCGAACCGGAGTTGATGAAACTTTCAAAGTCGGAAGGTCGAGTATCCGTGAAGCGGTAAAATTATTGGTAAATATGGGTGTTGTCCAAGTCCGACAAGGGGCAGGAACATTTGTCGCCGAAGCATCCGATACGAACGGAGGCAGTATAAATATGAATATCGCCGACCGGACGGAACTCGATGAGGTGAGGAAAATATTGGATATTGCAATCGTGGAGAAAGCCGTGGCAAGAAGAACAGAAAAAGATATAGAGCGAATGCAGTCCTCCCTTGAAGCAAGAAAGGCAAATGCGAAAGACGGTTTGTTGAAAGAATGTATCGAAGCCGACATGAATTTCCATATTGCAATTGCCGATGCTACCCACAATCGAATATTGGCAGACATTTACCGTTCTGCTTCCCTGCATTTGCTTTCGGAGTTCAATCGTATTTACGATGGTACGGATTGCTTCATAAATTCACAATCTTCTCACGAGAAGTTGTTGAGATACATCATTGCAGGCGATTTGAAGAACGCCCGGAAGACGGCAACACGGATTGTAGAAGAGCCATAGAACGAGAAACAACTAAAAATATGACAATCAAATGATAAAGAATACAGAAAACAACAACGGAAAAGTGGTCGTTCTTTTTGAAGTAACGCCAACGGCAGAGGGTAAAGTACGCTATCTCGAACTTGCCGCCCAATTAAAACTATTGCTTTCAGATGCAAAAGGTTTTATTCGTTCCGAACGGTTCAGTAGTCTGAATGAAGAAGGTAAACTGTTGTCTCTGAATGTATGGGAGAACGAAGAAGCCGTTGAAAAGTGGCGTAATGAACTTCACCACCGTACGAGCCAATCGGAAGGACGTGAAAGGCTTTTTGAAAATTACCGAATCACCGTGCTTCCGTCATAAGGGAATATGACGATTCCAATCGGAATGAGGCTCCAGCGGATTCTAATGAATATTTCCACAACAAGCAAGCTGATGACCGACCGTAATATTTTTATCTATGGCGAGACAGAGGTGTCCTATTTGAAAAAGCGGGATAAAAAACTTGCCGAGGTAATGGAAAAGGTTGGGCCGATAGAGCGGGAAGTTATTCCCGACTTGTTTGCCGCTTTGGTCAATTCGATTATAGGGCAACAGATTTCGACAAAGGCTCACAAGACAATCTGGAAAAAGATGGTAACCGTCCTCGGCGAGATAACACCGCAGGTCATCGACAGTTTAAGCGACGAAGAGTTACAGCAATTCGGCATTACATTCAAAAAAGTGGCTTACATCAAATCGGCAGCACAAAAAGTCTTATCGGGTGAACTTAACATCGAATCCCTTAGGCAATGTCGGACGAAGAGGTCTGTGCCAAACTTGTAGAACTCGACGGTATAGGAATCTGGACAGCCGAAATGCTTATGCTGTTTTCCATGCAGCGTCGCAACATATTGAGTTTCGGCGACCTCGCTCTTGTGCGGGGTATGCGTATGGTCTATCACCATAAAGTAATAAACAGGCAACTGTTCGACCGATATAAGAAACGGTTTTCTCCTTATGCTTCCGTCGCAGGTCTTTACTTTTGGGCTGTGGCAGGAGGCGCAATAGAAGGAATGAAAGATTATGCACCGACCAACAACAAGTATGATGAAAACAGAAGAAAAGATAAAAGCGGTAAGAAATAGAGACGCAAGCTATCGTGATAAATTTTTCGTTGCCGTCAGAACAACGAATTGTTTGTACACCGGATTGTCCGGCGAAGCTCTGGAAAAGAACATCGTGTTTTATGATACGCTTGAGGAAGCATTACAAGCCGGATATAGACCATGTAAAATATGTATGAAAGAATTTCCCAACAATAAAAGGAACAATATGGAAACTATAAAGATTACACGGTATCAATCGCCCGTGGGTGATATGCTTGTCGGTTCTTACGGCGACAAGCTGTGTATTTGCGATTGGGCGGTGGAGAAACGCCGCAGTACGATAGACCGCCGCATACAGCGACATCTGAGTGCGAAGTACGAAGAAGGAACTTCCGACGTCATCAAACGGACCATTGGGGAACTCGAAGAATATTTTGCCGGACACCGTAAGATATTCGACATCCCCGTTGTCTTTACCGGTTCGGAATTTCAATGTACTGTATGGGAAGAACTGATGAAAATACCCTATGGAAGGACCATATCTTATGGCGAACTTGCCCGCCGCATCCATAACCCGAGGCTGTACGTGCAGTTGCATCGGCCAATGCCACCAATCCTATCTCTATCTTGGTACCCTGCCACCGGGTAATCGGCAGCAATCATAAACTCACGGGATACGGAGGCGGCCTCGATGCCAAAAAAGGATTATTGGAGTTGGAATGTTCTAATACAGAAGGAATAGAGTTATGGTAGCTTTAATTTAATATGCAAAAGTACGAAAAGTGCCATTCATAAGGGAAATTATGAACAGCACTTTTTTATTATCTTCCAGCAAGATAAAACGGTTATAGCTTCATTCCCCTGCCTTTTCTTTGCGGCTGTATGGGGCGGTGTATGTTCTGCCTTAGCTTGTCGAATTGCTCCTTGAACCATTCGGCAATGGGCTTTCGGTCGATGGCAAGAACTAATTTCGTCCCGTCCGTGGGGTCTTTCATCACTTGAACCCCTGCCTTTTCGGTCTTGAATTTCCGTCCGTGTTCCTCCGAGTAGAGTTCCCCTGCATACTCCAACGGCTTTCCCTTGACGAGTGTTTCCGTCTGCCCGTCGCTGAACCCGACAAGGCGGCAGAGGTTTTCGATACGGAGCATTTCACGGAAATAGGGAAACCATGCCGCCGCCCTTGCGATTATCGTTTTCAGAAACGATATTTCCTGCTTGTGTTTCGCTTCCTTGTCTGCTATCTCCCTGCGGTGCTTCCGCTCTACTTCCGCCATTTGTCGGCTGTGGTCGGTCTGCATGGTCTGTATTCTATCTTGCAGGGCTTCGATGGCTTCCCCGTGCGTGGCTACCTCCCTACGCAGGGCGGTGTTCTCCCTCTCCAGCGTCTTGACCTTGTTACTGCCGAAAAGAGAACCGACACTCTCGGCGATGTTGGCGGCTGCGGTGGTTGCCGCCCCTTTCAGCTTCTCGGTCTGTATCTCTTTTTTCGCCCGTTTGAGTTCCTCCTGCGCCGTTTCTTTCTGACGCTGCAAATCCACTACCTCCGCTTTGAGGCTGTCGGCGAGTTTCTTCGTTTCATTGTAATACTGCTGCGTGGACTTGTGCCGTGCCTTTGAACCGTCTATGCCCCTTTGCAGCCCGTATTTCGCCATCGCCACGGCATAGGTGTCTTGATAGGATTTCAGCCTTAGCCGTGTCATAATATCATCGGCGCATAGCCTTACGGTGTCGGTCGGCTTCTTGCGGTATCGCTTCTTCGTCTGCTCCTCCCGTTTCCTGCGCTTGCGCTCTCCCTTGACGATGGGAACGAGCGTGACGTGTATGTGGGGCGTTTCCTCGTCCCGATGCAGGTGCGCCGCCACGATGTTCTCCTTTCCGAACGTGTCGGCGAAGTATTTCATATTGTCGGCGCACCACTCGTCCAAACGTCCCTCCCTTTCGATGCGTTCCATGTCCTCGTGCGTTCCCGACACGTTGATGCGGATTGCCCGTACTTGGTTGTTTCCGATTTTGCGTGTCAGCCCAGCTTCTTCTAATCTTCTCTGGATAGCCGCCGAACGGTCTTTTATCCCGTCGGGGTACGCAACGAGTTTTCGGTTCAGGTGCGTCCGTGTCGGGTCTGCGTTCTTCGGGATGATAAAACGCTCGATGTGGGCGGTCGTTCCGCTGTCGGAACCGTGCGCCTTTTCCATGTGCAATACTACGAAACCCATATATATTCCTTTCTTTTTTAGCTTGTGAAACAATAAACTTGACTATCTTTGAGGGCGGCGAAATGCCGTCCTCAACGGGGTGTGCAGAGGGGCTTGCCCCTTGCCTTATTGGGGAATTTTCAGCGATACGGAGTATTGCGGCTCGGAAATTCCCTAATAAGCTACGGTATTTTCTCCGTAAATACCCTGCGGCGTGTCGGCGGTCTTTCGGCGGTAGCTCTCCCTGCCGCCTGCTTACCCGTATAACCCCACCTTATTATTTCCCCCTTTCGGTCGGGAAACAGCCCCTTTCCGTCCGTGCGACGGTATGACCGTATGAATGTATGACGGACTGATACCCCGACCGACAGACCGTTACGCCATCCATCGGCGGCTCGGCTCGGTGTCGGCAACGACAGATACGATAACCGTCGTTTTCTCTTTTCGCTGGTGCGTTATTCTCTCCAACAACACTTTGCGGACTTCGTCGCCCGAACGATTCGATACGGAAAGCGAGGACGGCTATCGTTTCGAGGTCGTAAACCTCTATGCTGCTCCTATCTCAAAACTCCGCTCTTGCAGAGTGCCTTTATACTTGCCCGAACCGTCGGGGCGACAATCCCGAACAGTTCGCAGATTTCCCACTCGGTCATGGCGGTTGCGCTATGTCGGTCGGCAGGGAGATATTGCCGTATTCTGTTCCTTTCTTCTTTCATCGGTATGCTGTTTTAAGGTGACTAAATGGCTCGGCAGATGTTCTTCTCCATCTCCTCCAGCTTGTACGATAAGGTTTCCATGTCTTGGCTTATCTTCTGGACGGTGATTTTGGCGTAAATTGGGGTGGTTTTGATGTTCGTGTGCCCCAATAGGCGGCTCACGGTTTCGATGGGTACGCCGTGCGACAGAAGTACGGTCGTGGCGTTCGTGTGTCGGGCTACATGATAGGTCAGCCGCACCTTGAAGCCGCATTGTCTGCCTATCTCTTTGAGTGTCTTGTTATAACTGCCGTTGCTCGGAACGGGAAACACACAACCGTCCTTTGTCAGTCCCCTATACTTCTCGATGATGCGTTTGGGAACGTCCAAAAGACGGATATTCGATTCGGTGTTGGTTTTCTTCCGTCGGGTGATGATCCATAGGTTGCCGTCGAAGAATGTTTGCAGGCGGTCGGCGGTGAGGTTCTTTACGTCCGAGTACGCCAAACCCGTGAAAACAGAAAAGACGAACAAGTCCCGTACAAGTTCATGGTAGGTGTTCTTCATCAGTGCGTCCATGAGCGTCTGTATCTCCTTTTGGGTAAGGTAGCCTCTATTGACGCTTTCGGGCGAGTTGATGTACCCTGCAAAGGATTGAACGGCAGACGCCCGTCGTTCCTCGCTATGGAAACGATGTGTTTCAGCACGATCATGTAGCCCCACACGGTATTGGTGCGGCATTTCTTCTTCGTGCGCAGGAAATACTCGAAGTCGTTGATGAATGTGAGGTTGAGTTCCTTTAGCGGAATATCCTCACGCTTGTAGGTATGGGGCAGAAATTCCCGAATATGGCTGCAAACCGTCTGATAGCATCGGAATGTCCCCTGCCCCTGCTGTGCCCGACTTTCTTGGCGAACTCGGCGTTGTGCTGCTCGAAGAGTTTCAGTAAGGTTTCCTGCTTGACGCCGATACCGAGATAGGCGTCTTTCAACTTGGCGGCGGTAACATACCCGTCCGTTTGCATCAGTTCTTGGTAGTGGTGGTTTACCTCCACTCGGATTTTATCCACCGCAAGGTTGATTCTCTGCGCTTCGACGCTCTTGCCCGAAGCACGGCCCGTTTTCACGTCCCACAACCGCAGGGGAACGTCCATCTTGTAACTGAACTGTTTAATCTCTCCGTCCACCGTAAGGTGGCACATCTAAGGCAGGTGGCCGTTGGGTTTTTCGCTGCCTTTCTTCACGTAAAATAAGACCTTGAATGTACTTCGCATAACTCACTCCTTTTTTTTGGTTACAAAATTAGTTTATAGTGAGTTACCGACAGCTATGCAAATCAACACAAAACGCAGTAAAAGAACCTCTTAGCAAGAAATATGCACCCGTTACGGGGGTAATGAGGTGGTAACTGAACTTCTGCACCGTTTGGCTTCGAGGTGGCATTCCGTTGGCTCTACCTAATAGAAAAACAAAGCGTAACGAACGCTTTTTCAGCTAATTCGCTACGCTTTGCCCAAATTTGCAAATCCGCTATGTGTTTATTTTAAGTCTACTACAGTAATACCTGCCCCACCAAATTGTACGTGTTCGTCTTGATAGTGTGCTACTCCTGGAACACTTCCCAAATAGCTGCGAATCAGGGTGCGTAGTATGCCTGTACCTGTTCCGTGAAGGATACGTACACGGTCTATTCCCAATAGTATGGCATCATCGATAAAATAAGTTACTGCCTGTATAGCTTCATCGCCACGCATACCGCGTACATCAATATCTTGTTTGAAATTTAGTTTCTTTTCATATACCCGATCTTGTGTTTCACTGCTGACGAAGGTACTTTTTACCATTGTTTTCTGGGTGGGCTGTATTGGTGTGCTACGTTCCAGCTTATCCAGTTTTACATTGGTTTTTATCATTCCGAACATAACTATTGCATTTTTGCCATTAATTCCTAGTACTTCTCCGACACTGGATTGACCTTTGATCTTTACAGTACTACCTACAGTGATAGGCTGTTCTTTGGGTATTGACAGTTGGGAAGATTCCGCCTTGGCTTTATCCTTTTTGTTTTTTTTCCGCTCTTGTTTTTCACGGAGTTTTTCCATTTTCCGGATGATTTCATCTTCCTTGTTCTTTTTCTCGATATCTTCTATCTGATTTTTAAAATCAGTCAGTTCCTGACGTGCCGATTGTGTACGTTCTTTGTCGGCTTGTGCTTCCTTGATGATACGGATGGTATTTTCAATTCGGGCATTTGATTCCTGTAACAATTTTTCCGCATCTTCTTTGGCCTTTCGCAAAATCTCTTTACGACTTTTCTCCAGTTCCTGTAGTTCTTCTTCGTATTTGGCGATGGTTTCTTCCATCTGTTTTTCTCGTTTGCGGATGTTCTGACGCTTGGTTTCCCAATAACGTTTGTCACGTACGATATCTTGTAGATATTTATCAGCATTGATATATTCACTCCCTACAATTTCGGATGCGTCGGCTATTACTTCTTCCGGTAAACCTATTTTCCTAGCTATTTCTACTGCAAATGAACTTCCCGGATTTCCTATTTGTAATTGGAATAAAGCTTGCATTAAATGCCTGTCATATAACATGGCACCATTAACCACTCCTTCGTGATCTTCGGCAAAATGTTTCAAATTTTGATAATGAGTGGTGATAACGCCGAATGTGCCTTTTCATTGAAACGTTTCAACACAGCTTCAGCTATGGCTCCTCCAATTTGTGGTTCTGTACCTCCGCCGAATTCATCAATGAGGATAAGGCTGCGTTCGTTACAGCTTTTCATCATTGTTTTCATGTTGGTAAGGTGTGAGGAGTAGGTACTCAGATCGTCTTCGATACTTTGTTCGTCACCTATGTCTATAAAGATACTGCCGAATAATCCGGCATGGCTACGTTCATGCATCGGAACCGGCATACCACATTGTAACATATATTGTAGTAATCCCACAGTCTTCAGACAAACGGATTTACCTCCGGCATTCGGTCCGGATATAATTAGGATACGTTGATTTTGAGTTAGTTCTATATCTAGAGGAACAACCTTTTTATTATGCTTGGCCAGCGAGAGTTGTAATAGTGGGTGTATGGCCATGGTCCAATCCAAAATCTGTTTGTCTTCCAATGATGGTTTGGTGGCGTTCGTCTGAATTGAAAAATGGGCTTTGGCACGGATAAAATCAATTTCTGCCAAAAACTCGTATGACTGGAGGATGGCGGGGACCTGTGGACGGACTATGATAGAGAAATCTGTCAGGATACGGATGATTTCCCGGCGTTCTTCTCCTTCCAATTCCCGTATTCTATTGTTTGCTTCCACTACTTCGGCCGGTTCTATGAAAACTGTTTTGCCAGTGGATGATTCATCGTGTACAATTCCCTTGATTTTCCGTTTTAATCCCGGTGCGACAGGGATGACGAGTCTTCCGTCACGCATGGTAGGAGTTACATCTTTATCAACATAACCTTCTGCTTGAGCGTTGCGTAGAATTGCATTCAAACTGCGTGATATGCTTCCGGCTGTCGAGGCCAACTCTCTGCGGATGCGTAATAATTCGGAAGAAGCGTTGTCTTTGATTTTTCCGAATTTGTCTAAGATGTTGTTAATACGCGTAATGAGTTGAGGAAACACGATAATATCTCCTGCCAGTTTTTGTAGGGCAGGGTAGGGGGAGTTTTCTTTTTCTTGTTCTTCGTCATTCGGGGTCAGTGTCAGAAAATGGATGATATCACGAATTGTTTCTAAAGAACGGCGTAAATCAAACAGTTCTTGCTCATCCAAATACATACCTTCTACGCGGATACGTTTTAGTGATGGGCGTACATCAAAAAATATTGGTCGGGAAAACTGTCTTCCTCTTGTATGATGCGTATGAATTCCATCACCTGTTCCAGCCATTCATTAATATCCTTAAAGGATTCTGAGAAGTTCATTTCATCTACTCTTTCTTGACCTAATGTGCTGAGACATTTCTCTTTTAGTAAATGACGGATGGAATCGAAACCTATTTTCTGTTCGAAATTCTGAGGGTATATCATGATTTATTTCTTTCGTTTATTATTCGTATGCAAAAATACGATTTGAAAATTTTATAGCAAAAAAACTGGTAAACTATTTGCTTATTTAAAATAAAGTCGTACCTTTGCAACGCTTTCAACGGAAAGCACTTCTGAAAAGAAGTCTTGGAGAGGTGGCAGAGTGGTCGATTGCGGCGGTCTTGAAAACCGTTGTACTGCGAGGTACCCGGGGTTCGAATCCCTGTCTCTCCGCAATAAGTATTGAAAATCAATGAGTTATAATAAAAACACCCAATCTTACATATAGAAAGATTGGGTGTTTTTATTATTTTATCTAAGTATATCCAGACTCACCTGCAACGGACTTTAGCTTTTATAAAGATCATTTTGTTCTCTGATCAATTTCGGAAAGTGTCCTTGACGTATTATCTTTCTCACTAGAAAGTTCGGGGGTATTTATGCCCTCATGCCCTCACTGCATGTATAATAGGTTAATTATAAATGACTTATATGACAATAGTAAAAATATTTGCTTTCACTTATACTCTCATGCCCTCACTATGTTTTGAGGTTGATTTTTACATAATATGCTTGCTGTCAGCTATATATTCTCTTTTTATAGACCGTTCCAGCTTGGTATAAAGTAGAGCGTTTTCAAGCTTTTTTCTCGTAAGAATGCGCATGAAGGGGGGAGACACTTCCACGGAATGATAGCTTACGAATTCCCGGCAGCGATAAAAAAGAGCAAGACATTTTAAAAAAAACTCTTGTTCTTTAAAAAAAAGGCGGTTATCTTTCTTGAAAAGCTCTTGATCTTTTTAAAAAACGTCCTTGTCTTTGATATGGAATTTCATTCTGGACTAAAGCGTTTTACATACATACGCATAAGCTTGTACGTATGTATAGCCCCGTGTGAATGTATGTGCAAAAGCGTGTTTTCTGACAAGGGTAAAGCATAGTCATACGACACTCCCCATTGATAAGGATTCTCAATAAACATATTAAAACATTCTTTTGGTATTCCTGATTACCTTTAATACAATACTTAAACCTAAGTGCAGATTATATTATCCTAACAGAGGAGTTCCATTACAGTTTTGTGTATAAAAGCTTTTATATCCGCCCCCTTTGTATTCTTTAAATGCTTTTCATTTATTGAATCTGCGCATTGATTTCGTTTCTGAACTTTATAGGATTGGTGATAAAGTCAAATTTGTTGGTGACCCCGCCTGTAGTAACTACAATAGAACCAAAACCGAGCATACGTCCCATGAGGCTTTGATTAATCCGTATCCCTTCGCATTTGTTTAAAACCAATTCAAGGCATCCCGGCTTAAAATACCGGATTTTAGAATGACTTCTTGTTTGTGACAACATATTCAGTGCCCATCTTAAGAAGAATTCTTTTTATCAATTGGAATAATCCGGACAATAATAGAAATAAGCTAACATAATGGAAAAATCCGGTTTGTGCAGAAGAAAAGAAAACGCTTAATAATAGTAGTATTACCGGATATGCAAATATATACCAGTGAATATCTGCTTTGTATTTTATTTCTTCACCAGCTTGTAGATTGTTTTGGATATAGCTCATCGTTTTTGTAAATTAATAAATTGCATAATTTTATTATCAAGAGACAAATATACAAATAATCAGAATGGTATGAAATAAATCTAGATTTATTTTAAGGCTGAAACTTAAAATAAAAACAATTCTTCCTGTTTTTCTTCTTGTCAATATCTCTTTTCTTATCAAATATTTTCTTCTTGTACTTGTTGTTTCAAGAATTTGTAATCCTTATAATTTTTCCTCTCTTTATTCGGAAAGTTAGTTTATGCCATTCGTCTTTTGTTAGGGGGATATCCACGTTCATACAAAAATAGCAGGTTTCGTAGCCAATGAGAGGGGAAATCCATATTTTTCCTATACATTCTTTCTTGCCGGAGTTGGAATAATATAAAAGACAGCGTACTCTTCTTATTTGTATGCTGTCTTCATTGCATACTTTTATCTCTATACGTTTACCTTTTCCGATGTTGTAGAATTGGGGAGTAGACATTTTTATTTTGTTTAAAATACTATCTTTATCATTTACACAGACTACGGTGAACTTCTCTATATTGTTTGGTGATTGGGAGAAAGTGCTTTTTGTGGTAAACAACAATATTAAAAGTAATGTTATAATTTTTTTCATGTGATTGGACTTGTTGGTTAAAGCAGTAGCAGATTATTAATTAAGATTTTACTCTTCTGATAATAGATATTTCATACTGCAAAGTAAATATTTTTTTGTTTTAAGGGTTATAATTGTTAAAATGCAAAAATAGCCTGCATCTGCCAATCTGTCAAGGGCTGTTTTTCATAAAAAATGTTCAATTCTTTGGTATTTCTTTTGGATTTTCTTGGTATGAAATTTCTGATAGATTATATGAAAAGTGATTTGAAGGCTATTGCAATTCTTTTAGAGTGGTGCATTAAGCAATGGGAAGTTTTAAAAGCTTGATTGGCATTTGAATGCTTTATCTTTGTAATTTGAACAAAAAGTAATAAATAAAAGAGGTATATGGACATTCTTGTATGGGGTGGTCTTGGAAATTCCGATTATTTGGAAAAAATGATGTCGTTTTCCAATATATATTTGTACTTTTGGCTGAAAAGAAAACAAGGTATATCCCGTGTTTATATTTGGTGTTTTTTTATATGTATTTTAAATGGACTGAGGTTTTATGACAAACATTATAGATAATATGCTCTCTTTGTGTCCGGTTTCTGAAGATACGATACAAGAACTGAAAAAATGTATGATTTTATGTCGTTTCCCTAAGAAATATCAGTTAATAAAGGAGAATACATTTTGTAAATCAGCTTATTTCATAGAAAAAGGAATGACGCGTTCTTTCTGGCTTGTAAATGGAGAAGAAATAACAACCTCCTTTTCATGGGAAGGAGGTATTGTTTTCAGTATGGACGAGTTGTACTATAATAAGCCGAGCGAGGAATTTGTGGAAACGCTTGAAGATGTAGTTGTTTACAAAATATCATTAGTTGATTTAACCAAGCTGTTTCAGACTAATATTGAATTGGCTAATTGGGGGAGGATTATTCATCAAAATGAGTACAGGCGTTTGCATCGTTCTCACAAAGAACGGCTGACTTTGCCAGCAAAGGAAAGATATGAGGAGTTTAAACAACAGTTTCCTCAGATATGCCAACGGGTGAAGTTAAGGTATATTGCATCTTATTTGGGTATAACACTTCCCACACTTAGTCGTCTTCGAGCTAAAAAATAATTTATGTATTACTGTTTTTTTGTCATAGGACAAATTTAAAAGCCTTTAAGTTGTGTAACTTTGCAGCATTATTAGTAACGGTTAAAAAGAATTAATTATTAAATCTATTAATTTATTATGGAAAAATCTCTTCTGCAGCATTTACAGATACAAAGCCTCATTATGATCTTCTTGATGGATTGAGAGGAGTCGCTGCTCTTATGGTAATATGGTATCATGTATTTGAAGGCTTTGCTTTTGCTAGTGCCGGTAATATCGAGACTCTCAACCACGGGTATCTTGCTGTGGATTTCTTTTTTATTCTTTCGGGTTTTGTTATCGGTTATGCGTATGATGACCGTTGGGGGAAGAATTTCACTATGAAAGACTTTTTCAAACGCCGTTTGATCCGTCTTCATCCGATGGTAATTATGGGTGCTGTTTTGGGAGCTATTACGTTCTGTATTCAAGGTTGTGTGCAATGGGATGGAACGCATGTCGCCATTTCCATGATTATGTTGTCTTTGCTTTGTACAATATTCTTTATTCCTGCCATGCCGGGTGTGGGATATGAAGTTCGTGGTAATGGTGAGATGTTTCCATTGAACGGACCTTGCTGGTCCCTGTTTTTTGAGTATATAGGTAATATTCTTTATGCGTTGTTCATTCGTCGTTTGTCTAATAAAGCATTGGCTGTGCTGGTTGTGTTGCTGGGTATGGCATTAGCGTCATTTGCTGTTTTCAATGTGTCTGGTTATGGGAATATGGGAGTGGGATGGACACTCGACGGAGTGAATTTCTTAGGTGGAACCTTACGTATGCTTTTCCCATTCTCGTTGGGTATGTTGATGTCGCGTAACTTTAAGCCTATGAAGGTGAATGGGGCATTTTGGATATGTACTATTATACTGATTGCGCTGTTCTCGGTTCCTTATCTGGAAGGATTGGAGCCGATTTGCATGAATGGTATTTATGAAGCTTTTTGTGTAATTGCGGTTTTTCCTTTTCTTGTGTGGCTGGGGGCGTCGGGTACTACTACGGATAAGCAGTCTACAAAGATATGCAAGTTCTTGGGAGATATATCCTATCCGGTTTATGTAGTACATTATCCGTTGATGTATTTGTTCTACGCATGGTTGATTGAGAATAAACTTTATACATTGGGAGAAACTTGGTATGTAGCTGTGGGTGTTTTTGTTTTGAGTGTCATTTTGGCTTGCCTGTGTCTGAAACTGTATGATGAGCCCGTAAGAAAATGGCTGAGTAAGAAGTTTCTTGCTCCCAAATAAAAATACTGCATTTCTTGATGGATGTTCATTAAAAGGTCGGACACTATACAAGAAGATATTACAGCTTTGAATAACTGACAATTAGATGAATGGCATCCGATCTGTAAATTCGGATGCTGCATTCGATTATTTCAAATGGGCTTTAGGATTGATTTCCTTTTTTGGCAATAGTCACACATGTTGATGAGAGCATTCCGAGCATAGACCTTTCAGGACATAATTGATACTTTGTACGGTGAATCCGGGAGGTAGTGTCACGATGGGCACGTGGATACTTTTCATACAAAACGTGCGGTGACAGTTCTCACAGTAGAAGTGAGTGTGGAGGTCGTCTACCTCACAATTGCAATCATTGCTGCAAACTGCATATTTTAACGATCCTGTACCGTCATCAATGCCATGAATCAGATGATGGGCTAAAAAAAGGGTTATGGTGCGGTAGATGGTTGATTTGTCTACCGTATCCAATTCGTTTTCCAAATCCAACAGTGAAAATGCTTCTTTGTGCTGCATCATGGTTTTAGAATAAGCAGACGTATGGCTGTCGGTTTGATTTCCCGCTGTTCCAATTTTTTTAAATAGATTGTTTCATTCATAGGTCAAATCATTTTATTCTTTTCATTTCTGTATTCTCATTGCATTAAAAATGGCGAGTAAAGCTACGCCTACATCTGCAAATATAGCTTCCCACATAGTGGCCGTTCCGCCGGCTCCTAATAGCAATACTAACAATTTCACTCCGAATGCCATCGATATATTTTGCCATACAATGCGATGGGTCTGTTTTCCTATTTTTATAGCTTCCGCTACTTTACTGGGTTGGTCTGTTTGTATCACTACATCCGCAGTCTCTATAGCAGCGTCACAGCCTAGACCACCATGGCAATCCCAACATCGCTGAGTGCCAGTACGGGAGTATCATTGATACCGTCTCCTACAAAAGCTACACGATTTTCAAAATTTGCTTTTAATTGTTCTAAATGTGCTACTTTACCTTCGGGTAGTAAATCGCCGAAAGCATGTGTGACACCTATCTTTTCGGCTAAATTAGAAACAATTGTCTGTTTATCTCCCGATAATATTTGAATATTATTAATATTTAAGTCTTTCAGCTCGCGGATGGCTTGTACAGCATCAGGTTTTGGGGTATCCGCCAATGAAAGATATCCCAAATATTTGTTTTCCATTGCACATAGCACGATTGTTTCTGTCATGTTGCTGATTTCATAGGGAAAAGAGATGCCGTATTTTGATAATAACCGTGTATTTCCTACATATACTTCTTTACCGTTTGTTACGGCTTTTATTCCATATCCGGCAAATTCAGTGATTCTCAGTGACGAGTTAAGAGATATACTTTGTTCTTCCGCATATTTGACAATGGCTTTTGCGATAGGATGATTGCTGAAACTCTCTATAGAGGCGATAAGTTGAAGCAGTTCCTTTTGCGAAACACCTTCGGCTGCCGATATTGCCTGAACACTGAATACACCTTGGGTGAGTGTTCCGGTTTTATCGAATACTACGGTGTTTATTTGGGTTATGGCATCTAGATAATTACCCCCTTTGAAAAGAATCCCTTTGTGAGATGCGGCACCAATACCTCCAAAGTATCCTAATGGAATGCTGACCACTAATGCGCAAGGACATGATATGACTAGGAATACTAAAGCCCGATAGAACCAATCATCAAAAACAAAAATGAATTCAGGTTTTATCAGAGAGTATAAATAGGGGAGTATGACAACTAGTATCGCCAGTCCTGTCACTATCGGTGTATAAATTCGTGCAAAACGGCGGATAAATAATTCGGCAGGGGCTTTTCTTTCTGCTGCATCTTGTACTAAAGTGAGGATACGTGCTAACGTACTTTGATCATACGGTTTGTTTACTTTGATCCGTACCACTTTATCTGAAGCGATCATTCCTGCTAAAACTTCTTCTTGTTTATATAGAGTCCGGGGAACACTTCTCCGGTTAGGGCGGCCGTATTAAATGAAGCGGAATCTTCCAGTAAAAATCCGTCTAGAGGTACTTTTTCTCCAACTTTTACTTCAATGGTTTCTCCTGGCTGTACTTTTTCCGGTGCTGTTATTTTATATGTGTTATTATATACTACAGTGGCTGTTTCGGGACGTACATCCAATAATGCTTTGATGTTGCTGCGTGCTTTGTGTACAGCTTTGTGTTGGAACCATTCACCTATGAGATAGAACAGAATAACGGCAATACCTTCCCAGTATTCTCCTAGATAGAATGCTCCTGATACAGCTATCCCCATTAAAGTGAATTCATTGAAAACTGATTCTAATTTTATTTTTTTCATTGTTTCTTTTTATTTATGGCAACAAAGATAGTGGAAAGAAGATGCAACTAAATTGCAAATTATATTGTACTTTTACATCGGGTAATTTTTTTATATACATGAAAAAAAATATTGGGCTTTTTTGATAGGAAGCTGGTGTTTGTCTGTGGGAATGCAGGCGGCCAAAGTGGATACTTTGTCGGTACATAGTGACGCAATGAATAAGGAGGTTCAGGTAATTACCATCTGTCCGGATAAAGCCATGGCAGGTGAAAAATGTCCCGTACTTTATCTGCTTCACGGATATGGAGGCAATGCGGGAACGTGGCTCGGTATAAAACCGGAATTACCTCAAATAGCTGACAAGGAAGGAATCATTTTTGTTTGTCCGGACGGGAAGAACAGTTGGTATTGGGACAGCCCTTTGAATAAGGAGTACCGTTATGAAACATTCGTATCAAAAGAATTGGTGAACTATATTGATAAGAATTTTACTACGAAAGTGGAGAGAGGGGGACGTGCTATCACCGGGTTAAGTATGGGTGGTCATGGAAGTTTATGGTTGTCCATCCGTCATAAAGATGTCTTTGGAGGAGGAGGTAGTATGAGCGGAGGTTTAGATATCCGTCCGTTTCCCAATAATTGGGAGATGAAGAAGCAATTAGGCGAAGAAGCGAGCAACAAGCAGAGATGGGACGAACATACGGTAATTAATCAGTTGGATAAGATAAAAAATGGTGATCTGGCTGTTATAATAGATTGCGGTTGTGATGATTTCTTTCTGGAAGTGAATAAGGCTGTACACGAAAAACTGTTGAAGAAGAAAATAAATCATGACTTTATCATCCGTCCGGGCGGGCATACAGGCAGGTATTGGAATAATGCCATAGACTATCAAATACTATTTTTCAGTAAGTTCTTTAATAAATCGAAATAATAAAATGGATAAAATTGTTTTTATTACAGGAGCTTCCAGCGGTATCGGTGCCGGATGCGCTCGCAAGTTTGCTTCACAGGGAGCAAGTTTGATTTTAAATGCTCGTAACGTAAATAAACTGAGTGCATTGAAAGAAGAATTAGAAAAGCAATATGGTACGGAAATATATTTGCTTCCTTTTGACGTGCGCGACCGTAAGGCGGCAACGTCTGCTTTGGAATCATTACCCAAGGAATGGCAATCCATTGATATACTGGTGAATAATGCTGGGTTGGTTATCGGTACGGATAAAGAACAGGAAGGTAGTCTGGATGAGTGGGATATTGTCATAGATACTAATGTTAAGGCTTTGCTGGCAATGACACGCCTGATTGTACCGGGAATGGTGGAACGTAAACGAGGACATATTATTAATATTGGTTCTATTGCCGGAGATGCTGCTTATCCGGGAGGTAGTGTGTATTGTGCTACAAAGGCCGCTGTGAAAGCTTTATCGGATGGACTGCGTATAGATTTAGTTGATACTCCATTGAGAGTGACTAATATTAAACCGTTGGTAGAAACAAATTTTTCAGTTATTCGTTTCCGAGGAGATAAGGAAAAGGCGGATAATGTATATAAAGGTATTCGTCCATTGACGGGAGATGATATTGCGGAAACTGTTTATTTTGCTGCTTCTGTACCAGAATATATGCAGATTGCAGAAATGTTGGTTATGCCTACTTATCAAGCTACAGGGACAATTGTTTCACGCAAATAAAAGAGGTAGAAGAGATATAAATAAAGGCGACCCTTTATAAAGCCACCTTTATTCTTACCTTCTCATTTTACCTTCTTACCTTAAAAAACAATTATAATTCAATAATCAATGATTGACGTGCACCGACTGTCATATTTTTGGTAAGGTCAATTTTTTTGCCACTGATAAGTTCTTTACCGCTTTTTGAGTCATTTGTCATTATGCGGTAGTGGTTATTAGCCACCACTTGTTCGGCATTGGTGCTGTTTAGGACAATGAGTTCAGTTTTCCCAGAATTAGTACGTGCGTACATATATATTCCGTGTTGGGGAATATGGTACTTAACTGTTTTCTTTTCCATCTTCGTTTAATTTAGTTTGGTTTTACGGCGACAAATTTATATGTTTTTCAGCATATCTTATATAACTAATCATTCAAAATTCATAATAAATCATTCATTTCTTAATCTATATCAATAAAAATCCTCTTCCACATATTAGTTGAAGAGGATTTTATTTGTTGTTGTTCAATGAATTACATCAAGAATCCAAGTAAAATACCGGCTGCTACGGCAGAACCGATTACACCAGCTACGTTGGGACCCATAGCATGCATCAACAAGTAGTTGGTAGGATCATATTCCAGACCAATAACCTGAGAGATACGTGCCGAGTCGGGAACAGCAGATACACCGGCATTACCGATAAGCGGGTTGATTTTGTTATCCTTACCTAATACCAAGTTGAATATCTTCACGAAGATAACTCCAGAAGCAGTAGCAATGATGAATGACAATGCACCCAGCGCGAAAATCAAGATCGAATCAATGGTAAGGAACTCTGAAGCTTGCGTGGAAGCACCTACTGTCAATCCTAATAAGATGGTAATGGTATCAATCAGCGGACCGCGGGCAGTTTCTGCTAAGCGACGGGTTACACCGCTTTCTTTCAATAAGTTACCAAAGAAAAGCATACCCAATAGAGGCAGACCCGACGGAACCAGAAAACAAGTAAGTAACAAACCAATGATAGGGAACATTACTTTTTCTGTATGAGAAACGACGCGTGGTGGTTTCATACGGATCAAACGTTCGTGCTTGGTAGTGAGCAGACGCATGATAGGCGGCTGGATAACCGGTACCAATGCCATGTATGAATAGGCTGATACCGCAATAGCTCCCATCAGGTTAGGCGCCAGTTTGGATGAAAGGAAGATTGCTGTCGGACCGTCCGCACCACCGATGATGCCGATAGCACCAGCCTGCATCGGATCAAAGCCCATTGCCAATGCAATCATGTATGCACCGAAAATACCAAACTGTGCGGCAGCACCAATCAACATCAGTTTAGGATTTGAAATCAATGCCGAGAAATCCGTCATTGCACCGATACCTAAAAAGATAAGTGGTGGATACCATCCGGAGGTAACTCCTTGATATAAAATATTAAGAACAGAACCTTCCTCATAGATGCCGACTTTCAGTCCGGCTTCCATGTTGAAAGGAATATTACCGATCAAGATACCAAAACCGATAGGAATGAGCAACATCGGCTCAAATTCCTTGGCCACGGCAAGGTATATGAAGAATAAACCTATCAGGATCATTACGATATGACCAACAGTAGCATTGGCAAAACCCGTATATGTCCAAAAGTCAGCTAGGTTATTCCCTAAAAAGTTGATAAATTCTCCCATATTATTCAATAATTACAAGGTCAGTACCTTCGAGAACGGATTCTCCTTTACTTACATTGATTGCGGTGATCTTGCCGTCTTTGTCTGCGTTGATGTTATTCTCCATCTTCATAGCTTCAAGATAATGATGGTTTGCCCCTTTTTTACGGTATCACCAACATTTACCTTAATATCAAGGATTACACCTGGCAACGGAGATTTAACGCCCGATTTTCCTGTAGAAGTTGCAGCAGGCTTTACTACTGTAGTTGGAGCCGGAGCAGGGCTGGTTGATGCAGGACGAACTACCGGTTTCATTACAGCTTTCGGGGCTTTTTCCATTTCTACTTTGTAAGGAGTGCCGTTTACTTCAACATGAGCGATATTATCTTCTATATCTCCAATGGCAACCTTATATATGTTACCGTTAATCTTATATTTATATTCTTTCATCGTTTTATCTTTTTATTGGTGACTTACTTTTTGTGGGGAGTTTCACGCAAGGTATAAATCTTAGAACTCCACGGTGAATAGCTACGTTTTACACGAGTAATGGTAAGAACAGTTTCTTCTACATCGTGTACATCGCTTTGCATTTCGTGCATAGCCATGGCAATTGCGGCGAATACTTCGCCTGGAGCTTCACCCAGTTTCTTTTCTTTGGCTTCTTGTTTGTCGGTAATACCTTTTACCTTCATGGCATTGCGCTTGCTCAGGTTGACAGAAATACGGCCTATAACTTTGAAAGCAATAAACAGAAGGAGCAAGCCTACGAATACGACACTCATAGCTGATATGGACATACCAATACCCACACTGTCATGTTCTTCAAACTTTTCCATCTTAGCGTTGCTGTTGATAGTCTTGTTGTTAGTGCTAGGAGTTACATACTTGTCTGCACTAGAACCTTTTACTTCCCATTCATTTGCAGCGTCGCTGACACGTGCGTATGATTGGTTTGCCTGTAATGTACCTGCAGGAACTATAATCTGATCCAATAATTTCTTGCCTGAATCATACAAGCCGATCCAATTGTTCGTTGCGGCATTCAGGGTGAAGTTGGTGTGGAAAGTACCACGATTAGGTTCACCATCTGCCAGAACAAAGCGTGCTGGCGAGGTTTGATCAAAGTCAATACATCACCTTTAGGGATAAAATAAGTAGCAGTATCTCCAGGCTGGCTGCTCACCTTCAGTAAACAACCGGCAAGGTCTGCGCTACCAAATGATCTATTGAATATTTCAATCCATGCGCTGTGTACTCCGTAGTCATCTTGGAAATTGCTTTCATTTTCAATCAGCACTTCATTCAGTACCAGCTTGGTGTTTGATTTCTGTTCTCCACAAGAACATAAACCCACCATCAGCAGCAAAGAAAGGAATATTCCTATATTTAAATTTCTTCATGTTCAATTCTCAATTTTAATTTTTAATTAAAGAGGAATTATTACCATGACTTCTTAGCCGGATTGGTTAATTTCTTAGTTCTGCAACTTGTTGCAATTGCACGGATGATTGCGGAAACGGGTATTAACGGTCGGATCCAAAGTTACGT
>ENA-OQJH01000026-OQJH01000026.1-human-gut-metagenome-genome-assembly--contig:-NODE-26-length-69726-cov-10.962442_pt1 | contig 69726 bp, 81 predicted proteins | sample MGYA00242597_ERZ504763 | MGnify/ENA primary metagenome ERZ504763 (study PRJEB26092, sample SAMD00036359) | human gut metagenome | host: Homo sapiens | study: EMG produced TPA metagenomics assembly of... | reverse complement strand
GACATATTCTTTCCTTTGCTATATACTAATTCTTGCGTCACGGAAAGAACGCAAACAAATCCTTCGGGGTGTGGCTCAGCTTGGCTAGAGCGTGGTTTGGGACCAGGAGGTCGCAGGTTCGAATCCTGTCACCCCGACTACATGCGGGTGTAGTTCAATGGTAGAACACCAGCCTTCCAAGCTGGATACGTGGGTTCGATTCCCATCACCCGCTTAGATATTGCAGTATTCGCAGTATCCATATGTGTCTGTAGCTCAGTTGGATAGAGCACCGGCCTTCTAAGCCGGGTGTCGGGGGTTCGAATCCCTTCAGGCACATTTTTATTTCATATCAATTCCATATGGATCATATGAAGTAAATATGGTGGGTATAGCGCAGTTGGTTAGCGCGCAGATTGTGGCTCTGGAGGCCCAGGGTTCGAATCCCTGTATCCACCCTTTGCATTAGTGCAAATAGTGTCGTGCGCATTATATGCGTATCCGTGCGGCGCACGAGTATTACTCAAGGCTATCGCCAAGCGGTAAGGCACAGGATTTTGATTCCTGCATTCGTTGGTTCGAATCCAACTAGCCCTGTTACAATTTGAATATATGGGATATTAGCTCAGGTGGTAGAGCACTTGACTTTTAATCAAGTTGTCCGGGGTTCGAATCCCCGATGTCTCATTAAAAATGCCTCTCTTAAAGAGGCGTTTTTTAATGTCAGACATCGTAGGAATCGAACTCCGGACAACGTAGTTGACCGGGGCGCTAGACGTCCGGGGGACGTCTGTTAAGCGCGGACCGAAGCGGAGCGTAGACCGAATCCCCGATGTCTCATTAGCGTAAAAGAAGCCGTTCCTTGAACGGTTTTTTTGTATTTAGAAGAATGGAGGTTTCGAACTCCGGACAACGGAGTTGACCGAAGCGTAGACAGAGAAAAATATGTGGGTATTATATGCATTTGGATCCGCATTTTTTGCGGGTATAACATCAATACTGGCAAAGTGTGGTATCAAAAAACTGATTCAAACGTAGCAACTGCAATCAGGACAATTGTAGTTTGTATTTTTCGTGGATTTAGGTATTGTGGTTAAAGCGCAGGGGCAGATTACAGCTGTGTCAGCAAAGACATGGATATTTCTGATGCTTTCAGGAGTCGCTACCGGAGCCTCATGGCTCTGTTATTTTAAAGCACTCCAGCTTGGCGATGTAAACAGAGTGGTGCCGATTGATAAATCAAGCACAATACTGACCATTATACTTGCATTTATCCTTTTTAAAGAGGAGATAAACGTACTCAGGCTGGTATGTGTGGTGCTTATAGCAATTGGAACGTATATGATGATCACCAAAAAGGAGATATCACAGGAAGAGCAGAATAAGGCCAGGGGTTCCCATGGATGGCTGTTTTATGCAGTGCTGTCTGCTATTTTTGCCAGCTTCACCTCAATATTGGGAAAGGTCGGCATAGAGGGAATCAATTCTAATCTGGGAACTGCGATAAGGACGATAGTGGTGCTTATCATGGCTTGGATAGTGGTATTTGCCACAGGAAAACAGCACACCATAAAGCATATAGAGAAAAAAGAGCTTGGCTTTATCTGCCTTTCGGGACTTGCAACAGGCGGCTCATGGCTTTGCTATTACAAGGCACTGCAGGACGGACTTGCGAGTGTCGTAGTGCCTATAGATAAGCTCAGCATAGTTGTGTCAATCGTGTTTTCATATTTTGTATTTAAGGAAAAGCTGACTCCTAAATCCTTTACAGGACTGGTGCTCATCATAGCAGGAACATTGATTATGCTGGTTTAAATATATAAAAACATCTTGACGTTTTTCTATTTTTTATTATTATTGTTAACCGAGGAAATATTTATAGTTGACAATTATAACGGATGATATGTATTATAATGATACTTATTAAATGAGAGAAGAAATACAGGACACGAAGGAGATTAAAATGGATCCAATAACACTGGCACAGGAGATAATAGACGGAAGAAGAATCACAAGGGATGATGACCTATCATTTTCCTTACATGTGATTTAGACGAGCTGTGTAAGGGCGCAGATATGATCAGGGAGAAGTTTATCGGCGACAAGGTAGATTTATGCTCGATAATAAACGGAAGAAGCGGAAAATGCCCTGAGGACTGCAAATACTGTGCGCAGTCAGCACATAATCATACAAATTGTGAGGTTTATGATTTTTTACCTGAGGAGAAAATACTTGAGGCCTGCAGGATGAATGAGAGAGAGGGTGTAGACCGTTTCTCGATAGTTACAGCGGGAAAAGCGCTGACAGGTGAGGAATTTGACAAGGCAATACATGCATATGAGACTATGAAAAGAGAGTGCAAGATTGATTTATGTGCATCAATGGGCTTTCTTTCAGCAGAGCAGCTTCACAGACTGCACGAGGCAGGTGTCAGCAGCTATCACCACAATATAGAGACCTCAAAGCGTAATTTCCCCAATATATGCACCACACACACCTATGATATGAAGATTGAGACGCTTAAAAAGGTGAAGGCAGAGGGCATGTATGCGTGCTCAGGTGGCATCATCGGAATGGGTGAGACCTGGGAGGACAGGCTTGATATGGCAGTAAGCCTTGCAGAGGTAGGAGTGGATTCCATTCCGCTTAATGCGCTTATGCCGATTGCAGGCACTCCGCTTGAGGGACTTGAGCATATCAGTGAGCCTGATATACTGCGTACAGTGTCATTTTTCAGATATATAAATCCAAAGGCTGACATACGTCTTGGAGCCGGCAGGGCGCTGCTTACAAATGATGGGGAGCTTGCATTCAAGTCTGGAGCATCAGCCACAATTACAGGAAACATGCTTACGACAGTAGCGTGTGCCACAATCAGAAGTGACAAGGAAATGCTTGAAGGCATGGGCAGGAATGTGACACCTGAGTACATGAAATAAAGGTAATTATTCAGAATATAAAATATGTCAAAGATGCGTAAACTAGTATTAGTTTTGCGCATCTTTTTTAGTACAAATGACAGGTTTGGTTGCGGGGTGAAAAAAATTATTATATAATGAAAAAAATGTAATTTAAGGGATTTATCCGGTATAGCATGGAACATGAATAGGAGCGAATTAATATATTTCATTGAAAAATAAGAGGTTACGGGGGAAATATGTACAACGATAAAGGTAATACAAAATATCTGAAGCTGTTAAAACAAAATTATTCATCAAGTCAGGATGTAATCAGGGAGATAGTCAATCTATCTGCTATTATAAACCTGCCAAAGGGCACGGAGTTTTTCCTGAGTGATATACATGGCGAGTATGAGGCTTTTTTACATATCATGAACAACTGCTCAGGTGTGATAAAGGAAAAGGTGGATTTGATTTTCAAGGATACGATTTCTGATTATGACAGACAGGAGCTTTGCACGCTCATATACTATCCAAGAGAGAAAATGGCCCTGCTTGATGAACAGGGCAAGATAGACAGTGACTGGTATGCTATGACGTTAAATGAGCTTATACTTGTCGCAAAGCTGCTCTCATCAAAGTACACCAGGTCGAAGGTCAGAAAGGCTCTGCCTGAGGAATATGCGTACATCATCGATGAGCTTTTGCATGCGCAGGAGGATGAGGATGCAAATCAGGTCAGATATCATAAGCAGATATTAAAGACTATAATTGATTTGGAGGATGCGGATGAGTTTATAATCGCTTTGTCTGCACTGATTAAGAGGCTTGCTGTTGACCATCTGCACATTGTGGAGATGTATTTGACAGAGGAGGAAGCGCGGATAAGATTCTTGATCTGCTTTATGATTATCACTCGCTTGATATCGAGTGGGGCAATCATGACATTCTCTGGATGGGGGCGGCATGTGGCAATGATGCATGTATATGCAATGTCATCCGCAACAATCTGAAATACAACAATGTGGAAATTCTTGAGAATGCCTACGGAATAAGCTTACGACAGCTAATGCTGTTTGGCATGAAAACATATGGTATAGAGGATGGAATTGAGCTGCAAGGGCGGCCATCACAGTAATGCTTTTTAAGCTTGAGGGGCAGCTTATACTTGCACATCCCGAGTATGAGATGGGAAACAGGCTGATGCTTGACAGGCTGGACGAGCTGCAGGATGTAGGAGTGGACAGAAAGCGCTTTCCAACCGTTGATGATGAGAGACCCTACGCACTAAGTGACGAGGAGACTGTCATCATGAGAAAGCTGCACAGACAGTTTGTGACAGGACAGCGCCTGCACAAACATGTCAGATTTTTGTATGATAAGGGCGGCATGTACAATGTATACAATGGCAACCTGCTCTATCATGGCTGTGTTCCGGTTGATAGCAACGGAGCCTTTGACAAGCTGTATATTGATGGTGAATTTTATCACGGAAGGGCACTGCTTGACAAATGTGATGAGAAGGCAAGGGCTGCGTATGTGGACAATCCTTATAAGGATGATGTGGACTTTATGTGGTTTTTGTGGGGAGGAGAAAAATCACCGCTGTGCGGCAGAAGGCTTAAGACATTTGAGATGGAATATGTTACAGACAAGAGCATGTGGGAAGAGCCTTCTAATCCATACTACAGCAGGTATTACGATAAGAGCTTCTGCTGTCAGATACTGCACGAGTTCGGGCTGTATGATGATGATGCGCATATCATAAATGGACATACACCGGTTCACGCAATAGAGGGAGAGAACCCTGTCAGGGCCAATGGCAAGCTGTTTGTGATAGATGGAGGCTTCTGTCGTGCGATGAACAAGAAAACCGGTATCGCCGGCTATACACTGATTTACAATTCACATGGTCTAAGGCTCAAGGCACACACGCCTTTTACATCGGTGGAGGATGCCTGATAAATAATACTGACATAGAGACGTCATCAGAGGTCGAGGAAAATGATAAGAGACGTATGCTTGTGAAGGATACCGATATAGGAAAGAGGCTTATTGGAGAGATTGATGATCTGCACAAGCTTCTTGAGAATTACAGGAGGCTGTAGGGGAAAGGCTTATAAAAAAGGGTTTGATTATTTCACCTGAGTATGGACATTTGGAGTTTGCATTTCCAAGGTTCAAAGAATTTGTGCTGTGTACATACAACATGAGAATATTGGATATGATTAAAGATTAAAGATTAATCCGTCATGCCGGGGAATGCGCATGGCGGATTTTTCGTATGTAATTGCTTGCGCCTGATACATTTTAGATACAAGTATCTGTTAATATATAAATAGCAATGCATAATCCGGGCGGATACATGCTCCTCGGGATTGACAGCAAAAGAAGAATATGCAAAGATTTATAAAAGATTATAAAATGTTAGAAGGAATAGCATGATAGAAATATTAATAGTTGAAGACGAAAAACCGATATCAGACCTCATCAGATTAAATCTCATGAAAGCAGGCTATAGCTGCACCTGTGCCTTTGATGGTATGGAGGCAGCAGATATTCTGGAGGAGAGAAATTTTGACCTGATAATACTTGATGTAATGCTGCCGAAGTTAAACGGCTTTGAGCTTATGGAATACATAAAGCCGCTTGGCATACCTGTGATATTTCTCACAGCAAAAGCCACTTTAGATGACAGGCTAAGAGGTCTCACGTCAGGTGCCGAGGACTATATGGTAAAGCCATTTGAGATTGTTGAGCTTTTAGCCCGGGTAAATATAGTGCTAAGACGTTATAATAAGATGGAGCAGCAGCTTACATTAAAGGACATAGCTATCGATACGAAAAACCAGAATGTATCAAAGGCAGGGAAGCATATAGAGCTTACACCAAAGGAATTTGAGCTGCTTGAGCTTTTGATGCGCAATAAAAATATCACACTTTTCAGAGAAAAGATATATGAAGAAATATGGGGAAGTGAGTACTCTGTCGAGTCGAGGACTCTCGATCTTCACATACAGAGACTGCGCAAAAAGCTTGACATAGGCGACTGCCTTAAAACCGTATTTAAGGCAGGATACAGGCTGGAAGAACAGAAAACTAAAGACCATTAAATATGGGTAAGCGTAATATACAAAAAGAGGGCTAAATGAAATTCAGGTACAAGGTATTGTTCACAAACTTAATACTGCTTTCACTTGGACTGGGGCTGGTGGGATACCTCATGATACACAAGAATTTTGAGCTGGCGAAGCAGACACAGCTTAAAAACGCTATTGTGCAGAATAATCTGGTACAGTCCTCTGTGGAGTATGAGCTTTTGCAGCTTTTAAATTCAGTTTCAGATAATTCTGAAACTTCGAACAATAATACAGATAACAATAATGCAGATAACAGCAATGCAGAAAAGAGCAGCATTTCCGCATCATCAATAGCCGCGCAGCTTCCGCAGATCGGAAGCCGTGTAAGCAGCAGTGTGCGCTCAAGGGATTCATTTTTCTACATATATTTTGATGGTGAAAAAGTATATACAGATGACAAAAGTGATGCAAGGATAAGTGATACACTTTTTAAAAATCTCACAACAGGAAACAAAAACTATGTGATTAAAGAAGAATCCCAAAAGCACTATATCTATGTTACTTCGCAGAGTGTGATAGATGAAAAAATCTCTGGATAGTAAGTAAATGCGACGCATCAGAGGCGTATACACTGCTTGATGAGCAGATAAATTATTTCAGGCTGATAATAATAGTCATATTGATTGCAGAGTCGGCAGCAATGTATTTTATCAGCAGGTACATGACAAAGCCGCTCGAGAAGCTTAACCATGTCAGCGAGGAAATAGCGCAGGGGGATTATGCCACAAGGGTAAACGTAAAAAGTCATGATGAGATAGGGCTTCTTGCGCAGAAATTTAATATCATGGCGCAGGCAGTATCGGATCATGTAGACGAGCTTAACGATATGGTGCACAGGCGTGAGCAGTTTGTAGCGGATTTTACCCACGAGATAAAAACCCCTATGACGTCAATTATTGGATATGCAGACACGATGCGTTCAATGGAGCTTCCGAGAGAGGAACAGATGATGCGCTTGGATATATCTTTTCGGAGGGAAAACGTCTGGAGAGCATGTCGCAGAAGCTTTTTGAGCTGATATATCTGCGCCGGCATGATATTGAAAAAGCGCGGGTTCATATGGCAGATCTTTGTGCAGAGGTGGTAAAGGTTGTTGAGCCTGCATACGAAAACAGGCATCTTACTATAGAAACAGAGATAGAGGATACTGTGCTGACCGTGAATAGAGAGCTTTTGGTTACAGCACTTGTCAATATGATGGATAATGCAAGAAAAGCGTCAGAAGAAGGTCAGCAGGTTGAGGTTACAGGAAAATTTGTGGACAAAATGGCTTGTAATATACTTAAAGATAAAACGTATATAGGAGAAGCCGAATCAGCAGATGACAGGAAATGTATGAGGGCATATGAAATCTGCATAATTGATCACGGAATCGGAATGACTAAAGAGCAGGCAGAAAGAATTTGTGATGAGTTTTATATGGCAGACAAATCAAGAGCCAGAAAAGAGGGCGGTGCCGGAATCGGAATGTCGCTTGTGGCAATCATTTTAGAGCACCATAATGCAGTACTTTCAGTGGAAAGTGAACCCGGATGCGGAACAACTATGAGGATTTTGCTGCCGTGGTAATCTGAACGCAATATAGATATAAAAAATGGTAAATTCGTAAGATTTAAAGGAAGATATGAAAAAAGACAGCTTCAAATTAATAATAATGTCTGTTGCAGTAATCTGTATAGTAATAGCAGGCATCATGGTGCCGGGCATAGTGCTTGAGGCAAACCAGAAAAGTGAACATGATCATGTGGCGAAGGTTCCTAAAAGCTATCTGCCTTCAGGCTCTGTAATGGCAAAGGAAGCATCTGTCAATCTGAAATTGTCAGAGAAGCTCTCGCTCATAGACGGGCAGTGGGACAGCACGACAGATGACGCCGCCTCTTATGAGATGGATGAGCAGGATTATCAGGCAGTTGCCACATGCAGAAAAAGCATAGAAAAGCTTTATGAAGAAAAGCTCTATCCTGTAAATCTTTCACCTGACTACTCTAACTGGTATACGTGGGAGGCAGCAGCGAAAAAGGCATCGGATAATACCTTTAACACATATACGGCATATTACTGGATAATCAGGTTTGAGAAGTATGATGGTACACAAAATCATACAATCTGGATGCTTGAGGATGGGACAATCATTATGGCAAAAGCACATATGAAGGATATTAGTGATATGAGTGAATATAAAGAGGTTTTGCAGGCAGATGATGAATCACAGGCAGAAAATGATTTGTCTGCTTACAAAGGATATTTTGACTACAGCGGGATAGATTTTTCAAAGCTTAACCTGATATCCGAGACAACAGCAGTGGAGCAAAAAAATAATGAAAGCTATGAGGTGCTGCAGTTTTACAGGAAAATGAATATGTATATGCGATTCATGAGAAGTGATATAGACCCGGTTTGCATAAGTATGTGCAGACCGGGTTTTTTATAATAAAAATGCAATGTATGATACAAAAAGTTTACAACTGACATATATACTCATTATAACAACATGGAAGATAACTATTCTGAATAGTCACCGGGAAAGAAAAAAAGGGAGGAGAGCTACATATGGATAAAAGGGGTAACATATCTTCACAAAATATGAGATTATTTGCAGCAATTATGACACTCATCGAGGCACTTGTCCTCATATCACTCGCAGGCTGTGCCGGCAAAAAGGTGGATTATGGTGTGGACACGGAGGTAAAATCTCAAAATGTGGTAAGCAGTGTAAAGGATATTGACACCAATACAAGTTTTAATGATGAACTTACAGTAAATGTGGGTGGTACTGATGAAAAGGTGAAAATCACGCAGATATCAGAGTGCCGGAATGTGATACCATGTCAGTCACAGAGGTGGAGCGCATACCTTGTACCAAGGAGTTCAAGGAAAAGGTGATAAAGGCATATTTTGGTGATTCACAGGTCTATTATTACGACTATGTGCACATGACAAAAAAGGAGCTTGAGGAGATTATTGAGACTCTTGACAGGGACAACAACAGTCTGCCGGATGATGCCTCTGAGGAGATTTTGAAATGGCATGATGATATGAAGACTGAGTGTACAAAAGCACTTGAAACGGCAGCTGATGTGTGGACAGAGGCCACAGAATATGATTCCTGTGATGATTTTGTCGGAAAATAGGTGATACCTGGTTTCACCTTCAGTTTTCAAGGCCAGATGATGACAACAGTGTGCTATCAGGCATTCAGAGCTATCCGCTTGACAGATGCGTGAAGAGAGTTTCAGATGGGGAGCCTGATGAGCGGAGTACTATATTTGATGATGGCTATGTGAAGCAGTACTATGGACCAAAATCCCTGAAAGAGTATGATACGGTGAGGTATTTAAACGGTGACTTTATTGTTGGAGACATGCCGGTAAGCGATGACAACGAGGCAAATATTTCGGTTGATGAGGCAAAGAAGAAAGCAGGTGACTTCATGCAGGCAATAGGAATTGAGTCAATGATTAAAACAGGAGAAAGCGACTGTGAATGGGAGGGATATAACAAGACTGAGGATAATGTATATAAGGAGGGGGATGTGCATAGAGCCATATGGGGCTATGCGCTTGAATATTCGCTTGGCGCAGATGATGTAGTGTATTCAAAATCACTGAATATATTTGATTATTCAGCTTATTACAAATTTTGTCCTATGGACTGTCCTGGTTATGAGACAGGCAGTTTCAATGTAAATGAATATGGTGTCTATAGATTTGATATAGCAGAGCCGGTAAGCATTGTGAAAAAACAGCAGAAGGTGGAGCTCTTACCGGTGTCAAATATTTATAAGATTGCAAGAAATGAGCTTGAAAGCCACCCGGATAAATATATTGTGGAAGCGGATACACAATATCGTTATCTGACACTTGGCTATATCAGGGTAAAGGACAGCTCAGATTCACAGAGATTCAGCTATATCCCGGCATGGAGCCTTGAGCTGCTGCAAAGAGGAGAGGTCGAATCGTGTCCGGTATTTGTAAATGCAATAGACGGAACAGTGATTGAGCCGGAGCAGATATTCTGAATCAGAGAGAAGTGTGCATGGAGACTAAGGAAAATCACAATGAGCACAAAAAAGGAGAGCCGCATATGGATAAAAGGGGTAACATATCTTCACGAAATATGAGATTATTTGCAGCAATTATGACACTCATCGAGGCACTTGTCCTCACATCACTGGCAGGCTGCTCAGGCAAAAAAGTAGATTATGGGAATGAGAGCGAAATTAAAGAGACAAAAAATATGTCTGCCTTAGCTGATATAAAGGCAGACTCCGGCTGGAATGAAAACTTTACCATACAGACCGGTAATGGCGAGAAAACAGTATATGTATATGCAAATATTGTAGTTCCGGACTTCGATAACATGTCGGTTGTTGAGGTGGAAAATGTAAAGATAGATGCTGATTACAAAAAGCGTTTTTTGATTTATATTTTGGTGGGAACGAGTACTATTATCACGATCCGGATCATTATACTGTTGACGAATTGAATGAGGTCATAGAGTACTGGCAGAAAGAACAGGATGATACTTACAGGGAGTGGTTGGAACAGCGGCTGGCTGAATACAGGGATAAGCTTGAAACGGCAAAGACTACTTATACCGTGGCAAAGGATCTCGAAAACTGTGAAGTATTTGCAGGCTACAAGGGTGATGTGTTCTGTGAGGTGGAGTTTGGGGCTCACAAGGTACATGCTTACGCCTTGCATCAGTCCGGGACAGATTACGGTCCACCATCTTTAAGGAATGAGGACTATGATACCATAACGCAGACTTTTCAGGATGATGATCTAAAGGATAAGGCAGACGAGACCTCAAATGAGGCAGTAAATCTGCCGCATCAGCCAAAAAAGAAGCCGGGAATTTCCTTAGTAAATTGGGAATGCAGGATCTGGTGGAACGAGGTGAATGTGAGTGCAGCTGGATAGGTTTTAATATTGACAGCGAAAAGGAAAATGACTATCAGACAGCAGCGTGGGGATATATTTATTCATACGCGACCGGCATAGACGGCATCACATTTAAGGATGGATTTGATATGGATACCTATTTGTCGGGGTATGAAGCAATTGATAGTGATATAGATGATGTTACACTGCCTGACAGTACACTTCTTACAGTCACTGATGATGGAATAATTGATGTGCAGATGGAATATCCGGTAAATGTAACACAGATCTATAAGGATGTGGAGCTTATTTCTCTGAAAAATATAGAGCAGATCATCAAGGCGGAGATTACGGAAAATCCTGATAAATATGATACCGCGGCGACATTCAATAAGCTGCAGCTTAGTTATCTTAAGATAAGAAGTGACAGTGAACAGGGAAAATACAGCTATGTTCCGGCGTGGGTACTGTCACGTATGGTAGACTCCAATGAGCAAAATGCTATCTTTGTAAACGCTATAGATGGAACGATCATAAATTTGGAAAATTCACTGTAAAGGAGAGGCTATGAAGAGGAAAAACGTTATTATATCGGCGTTGGTTCTTGCAATAGCATTAACCGGCTGTTCAGGAAAAAAAGTAGATTATAATATGGAAACTGAAAATATAAACACAAAAGCAGGAAGTGATATAAGTGCATTTGACGACAGTACGAAATGGAATGACAGCTTTTCTGTTGAGATATCGGATAAAAGTGTGGATGTGGATATTTCAGCAGACATTACCCTGCCGGACTGCAAAAGCATGTCGGTTGTTGAGGTGAAGAATATAAAGGTGGGTGCCGATTTCAAAAAGAGTGTGATAGAGGCTTATTTTGGCTATAGTACCGTATATTATCACGACATACCTCATTATACGAAAGAAGAGATATATCACAGCATGGAGGTTGTAAAAAATGAGATTGCCGGGTATCAGCAGGAAATTGATGCGGGACTTATCACAGAAGAGGGCGTCAGCAGGGTGATGAAAAGTGAAAATGATCTGCTGGAACAGTATGAAAAGGCAGAACCGTCTGCACTGGATACGCGTGAAAAAGCTACAGATTATACGGATTGTAATGAGTATCTGGGATATATTGGTAATGTTTTCTGTGAGCTTAGATTTGGAATTGCTGAGGACGGCTCTCTTGAATATATTTCAGCACAGCCTCTTAAGGCAGGAAGTGAGGGGACATTATACGATGATAGTGAGTATGGCTATTACGGACCACCATCCTTTGCAGAGGAGAAAGGTGTAGAGGGATTTAACGGAGGCTCTACAGGTGGAGATACTACATCTTCATATGATAATGAGTGTGCATTATCAAAAGACGAAGCTATAAAAAAGGCAGAAGAATTTCAAAATAAATTAGGCATGGCTTCACAGGTATATATAGGAACCTCAGACTACGAGTGGAGCGCAGGAGTGATAGAGGATGGTGATGATACTGTAAAAACTGATGATAAAGAGAGCGTCATAAAGGATACAGCCTGGGGATATATCATAGATTATGGCGAGGGTGTGGATGGCATAGCGTTTTGCAAGTCACTCGATTTCACCCGGAATATGGATATATGGGAGACACTCGATAACTATGATGATTTTATGCCATATGGCAGCAGTTCCTTTATTGTGACGGATCAGGGAGTGACGGAATTTACTGTTTCTTACCCGGTTGATATTGTAAATGAGTCAAAAAACGTAGAACTCTTGTCAATGGACACTATTAAAGAGATCATCAAGGATGACATGACAAAAAACTCAGATCAGTATGATTTTACACAAAATCACACTTACAACAATCTAAAGCTCGGATATATCCGTTTGAAGGATGCATCTGACAAGGATAAATATACTTATGTTCCGGCATGGTGTCTGTCAAAACAGGATAAGGGCTACGACAGATATCCGGTGTATGTGAATGCGATAGATGGCACGATCATAAGGATTGATGATCTCATATAAAATTTAGCTAATGGATCGGGTTCATATTTTGATGGAAAAGATGTGAAAAATATATGATTAACAGAAAGAAAAAATATATAAGTCGTTTGACACTTGCCGCTGCAATTACCTCTATTTTATTTTCAGGATGTGGGGCGGCACAAAAGGAGCTTGCACAGACGGACAGAGCTTCCTACGAGAAAATATCATACCAGACAGTTACGGTACAGAGCGGTTCACTCACACCTCAGACTACCATCAGTCTGAGCGCGCAGGGCTATACCAGGTTTTCCTATGGTGCGACAAACACGGAGCTTACGCTCGAAAAGGTAAATGTGGCAGTGGGTGATCATGTGAAAAAGGGTGATATACTGGTGGCTTTTAAATCCGGGGAGATACAGAAAAAGATTGAGGACTACAGCGGGCAGATCAGTCAGAATAAGCTTTTGGCAGAGCACTACAGGGCTATTATGAAAATCGATGATACTCAGGATTATTCAAGCGATATTGCCCGGCTTGATAAGGATACAGAGGTTGCGCAGCTTTATCTTGATGAGGCAGAGGAAAAACTGTCGAGATATCAGATCACGGCATCCGAGGATGGCACGATCACAGCAATGAACAATTCGCTTTTGGCGGGGGTTTTTGAACCGGGTAGCAATCTTATAACAGAAATCAGCGGAAACGGCAATTACGAGGCTGACAGACCGGAAGGTTATGACTTAATGTAGGTGATGTATACACGGCAACAGCATCTGATATAGAGTTTGAACTTAAGGTAAAAGAGGTGGACGATAAAAAGGTTGTTTTTGAACCGGTATCGGACATGTCGGCAGTATCGGATGCACAGATATTTTCCATGGAAGTGACGCGCCCTGCTATAGAAAATGCTGTGTATGTGCAAAAGGACGCAGTACATGAGAAGGATGGCAGGTATTTTGTATACACACTGGATGAGAATGGATACAGACAGGCGGTATGGATAAGTGTCGCAGATCAGGTGGGAGACTACCGGATCATCACAGAAGGACTTAAAAGCGGGGATGAGGTGGTTTTGCAGTGAAGAACAGAAACCTTTTATCAATAAAAAAACTGGCAGTACTGGGGATATGTGTATCGTTTGTGGCAGGCGGCTGTGGAAAATGACAGAAAGCAGAATACCAAAGCTTGAAGAACCTGTAGCGTTAAATGAAGCCTATAGACCTGTGGAATACGGTACTATCGGCTCTATGCAGGTGCTGATGGCTACTGCAGTTCCGAGGGATTACTGCAATTACTACAGTGCCAATGTCAATATTTCACAGATATATGTGGAGCCGGGAGATACAGTAAATGCGGGGGATGTGCTTGCAGTCTGTGATGTGGATGAGGCAAAAAAACAGTTGCAGGAATGTAAGGATGCGCTGGCGCATGAGAATGAGACATATGAGATATCCGCTCAGATCTCGGATACACAGATTAAATTATGGGAGAGTCAGGCAGCAGGGCAGGAGAACAACATACTGATAGCCACAGAACAGGAAAATGAACGGTACGATAAGCAGCTTCACGAATACCGCGTGCAAAAGATCAATGAGCAGATGGCTTTATATCAGCAGATCGTTGATGATGGAACGCTTAAGGCAGCCCACAGTGGTCTTGTCACTTACACTAAGAAGCTGACAGGTGGAAGGTCTGCTGCGGCATACGAGAATATAGTCATTGTCTCCGATACGGATGACCTTGTGCTGGATATAAAAGATACAGCCATAAATGAGTACAAATACAGCGATTATGACAAGAAATATGTGATAGTCGATGGCGAAAAATATGATGTCACCGAGTCTCAATATACATCAGAGGTTTTGGTACTTTCGAAGATAAACAACCGCTATCCGGATGTGTGCGTGGAAAGCAGGGAAAAGCTGTTTCTTACGGCAGGACAGATGTATCCGGTATATTTTGAAAAGACAAAAGCAAATCAGGCACTTGTCGTGGGAAAAGATTCCATCTATAAGGATGGCGATACCAGATATGTCTATGTGAAAAATGATGAGGGCGGCCGCGAGAAACGCATCATAACAACAGGTGAGTTTGATGAAAACTATACACAGGTCACAGAGGGCTTAAAAGAGGGGGAGCTGGTCTACTATAATTCTACAGATCAGGTTCCGACAAAGTACAGCAAATATACGGTAACAAGGTCTGACTTTGATATAGCAAACTACGGTGTGAGCTACAGCAGATCTGACGCAGGGACGATAACCGAAACCTGTGATTATGAAGGCAGATCGTTTCTGTCAATGTGAAGCAGGACGATACGGTAGAAAATGGGATGCTGCTTTACGTGGTGGATACCGGAGAGGGCAAAGCTGCCATAACAGAGGCAAAAAATGAGATCGACTCAGAGAATGAATCCTATGCGCACAAGATCGCAGATTACGATAAACAGGTAAAAGATTTATCTGAAGGTGGTAGCAGCGCAGAAGAAAATAACCAGGAGGATGAAAAGCCGGATACAGCATATGAAGAGCAGCAGTTGAAATTGAACTTACAGCTGCTTGATCTGCAGAAAAAACTTGCTGGTGCAGACCACACCTATCAGCTTTCCCGGCTACAGTCAGCATATGACAGCATAAGCGCTGGAAATGACGGCAAAGGAAATATTTCAGTATATGCCAAAAATGACGGAAAAGTTTCAAAGGTGAGTGTCAAGGCAGGAGATAATGTGGAGGAAGGCTCAGATATCCTGCAGATAACCGGAAATTCCACGGACGTACTGCAGGTTCTGGTAAAGGATAGCAATAACTATAACGTATATACGGACAATATAGCAGATGTGGGAGAGCGCGTATCACTTGAGCTGGACGGTACAACAATCTATGGAAACTGTATCGGTTTTGCCGGTTACGGCAGGGAAGCTCAAAAGGGATATATAAATCAGGATGATAAAGGTGTGCATATTACCGGAAACACAGATTCGGGATATGGAAATGCAGCATTTTATATAAAACTTGACAATGGAATACCGGATGATCTGACCAGGGCATCTGCTGTAAAGTTTTCTTATGTTTCTTTTAAAAAGGTGGTAGTGGTGCCGACTTCGATCATACACAAGCAGGTCAATCCTATGGACAAAGATGATATATCATACTATGTGTGGAAAATTGATGGGGACAGCGTGGTAAAGCAGCCGGTAATATTGGGCGATTATACATCAGGCAGCAATACACTTGTGCTTTACGGTATTGATGAGGGCGATGAAATATGTTTGGCTTCGTAATTAATAAATTAAAAAACAGAAAATGGTTAAATTTGTGTCTGCTTATGGGAGTGACTTTGTTTATAGCACTTTTTGTGTGCCACTCTATGTTTGAAAAGGGTGCGGGAAATCAGATACTCGACAGACTTTTTACGGATCATGCCACACAGCAGAATGAGTTTCCTGCACAGATGAGCCGCGAGGGAACATATGCGGTGGCAGATTATCCTGATTCGCAGTCAGTACTTGATAAGCTGTCAGGATACGAAAAGAAGTGGACTGAATATGTGGATATAAACAAGGTTTCCTCACAGCAGCTTATCACACTCCCAGGAGGACGCGCGGATACAGAGTTTGGAGGACCTAACAATTATTTTACAATAGGATATCTGCCGGGACTTTCGGAGTACGCGGATGTTGTAAATCTCAGACTGACACAGCCACATTCGAATGCAGTATAAGCGAAAAGACAATGGATCACTACGGACTTGTAGCAGGTGAAAAAATCTATTTACAGGTACCTGATGGCAGTGGAAAAAAGGAAATTTCTTTCGTCGTATCACAGATCTGCCGTGAAAAAGATATAAACGATCCATATTGGGCCAAGACGCTTTCGGATATGGGCGATGTGATATTTGTTTCGCAGGATGTTTTTGACGAAATGATGCAGTATTACAGCGAGGACAATATTAGCTACAGTGATTTTCTCATGCTGGATTATACGCAGATCAACACGGAAAATGCCTCACTTTATGACGGGTATATGGAGCAGTTTAAGGATGCTGACAAGCTCTACAATGACAACATCCGTGATACGCTGGAGCGTTTTTTTACACAGCAGAAGACGATAAAGCTGATGCTTTGGGCGTTGGAGCTGCCGTGTCTTGTGCTTTTGATTTTATTTATAAGAATGATATCTGTACAGATACTTTCGCTCGAGCAAAATGACATACTTGTTTTAAGAAGCCGCGGTGCGACAAAATTACAGGTATTTATTTTGTACTTACAGCAGTCGGGAATAATAGCGTTTGCGGGCTGTGTACTCGGAATAGTACTCGGATATATAATGTGCCGGGCTGCCGCATCTACAGACGGATTTTTAAGATTTACGGCAAAGGATATAAGCACTTACAAATTTGTATGGCAGATGCTTGTCTATGCGGTGGCAGCGGCAGTTATCATGGTGCTGTTTATCACAGTTCCGGTGTGGAAAAAATCAAAGGATGCCATATCAGAGCGCAGCAGTAGGGGACGAATATCAAAGAAAAAGCCTCTTTGGGAGAAATGCTTTATAGACGTTATACTTTTGGCTCTGTCAGCATATCTGCTTTACAATTACAACAAGCAGAAGAGTACGCTTGCGATATCTGTTCTTGAGAACAGGAGCATAGATCCTGTCATGATACTGGACAATTCGCTTTTTATATTTGCAGCGGCACTTTTGTGCGTAAGACTTACCGGACTTATTATTCTGCTTGTGGACAGGCTCTTTAAAAAGCATTTTTCTCCGGCAATGTATGCATCATTTTTACAGCTAAAACGAACCAGATACAATCAGGGATTTCTGGCAGTATTTCTTATCATGACAGTGGCTGGCGGTATTTTTGACGCGAATATGGCGCGCACCATGAACAGCAATATGGAGCAGCGTATCGTCTACAATGTGGGCTGTGATGCGATATACAACGAAGATTTCAGACTCAGGATACAGTACAATAAAAATGGCTCTGTAAACTGGATGTATGACGAGCCTGATTTCGGTAAATACGAGTCGCTCAAAAATGAGGGCATCTGTGACGGTGTCACGCGTGTGCTTGAGGACGAGAGGGTAGACATTTCCGCAGGCAGTGGTTCGGTTTCGGATGCATATCTTATGGCGATAAACACAAAAGAATTCGGTGAGACTGCGAAATTGCAGAGTGGACAAAATGATGATATTAATGACGCTCACTGGTTCAATTACCTGAATGAGCTGGCAAAAGAGCCGGACGGAGTCATCATTTCGTCAAATCTGGCAAAAGATCTGGGACTTAAAGTTGGTGACAGCTTAAATTACTCAAGGTATGTACCGGAGGCTGTCGATGAAGATCAGATCTACGCATCCGAGAATGTAAAGGTATGTGCCATAGTAAAAGGTTTTCCGGGCTACGAGCGTTACACCTATGAGACAGATGCAGACAAAAATGTGACCGAGCAGGAGAAATACCTGATCGTTGCAAATTATGCTAGGGTTGTGGAAAAGTTCGGCATGACACCGTACAGTGTGTGGATGAACCTGTCAAAAGGAAAAACGGTGGATGATATTGTGGGATATCTGGGCGGTGAGAACAGTGAAAATTCAGATAGTACAGCAGACAATTTAACAGACACTCAAAGTGAAAAAGTACAGAGTGAAATATACAGGAATATAACATCCGCGCAGCAGCTTATAGACGAGAATAAAAACTCAGCCACAGTGCAGATCACAAACGGTATGTTTACATTAAGTTTTATACTTTCACTGATAGTGTGCTCAGTAGGATTTTTGCTGTATTGGGTTATGACACTAAAACAGAGGGAGCTGCAGTTTGGTATATACCGCGCAATGGGAATGAGAATGAGAGAGGTAAAAGCAATGCTTTTAAACGAGCAGATATTTTTATCATTTCTGCCGCTTCTTGCGGGAGCAGGCATAGGTATAACTGCAACAGCGATGTTTGTAAGGCTCATATCGATCATATATCTGCCGCAGAAACACAATATCGGAGTAAATGTATATATTTATCCATCTGATATGCTGGAGCTTACAGGAGTACTTTTCGTGGCTGTAGCCGTATGCTATGTGGTTATCAGCAGACTGCTTAAGAGTATGAAGATAGCACAGGCACTGAGGCTTGGAGAAGATAGTTAGCAGATAAAAATGATTTTGTGGTAGTCGGTAGAAAGTTTTTATAGCATAGTAAATGAGGTCGTGACATATGGAAAATGCGATAATTGCTCAAAATATAAAAAGATATTTCAAGGCGGGAGATGGTACAACAGTCCACGCACTTGACGGAGTATCCATGGAGATAAAAAAAGGAACACTTGCCATCTTAAAAGGGCGTTCCGGCTCCGGAAAGACCACACTTCTTAATATCCTTAGTGCGCTTGATATGCCGACAGAGGGAAGTGTGCAGTTTCTGGATAAAAATCTCGAGCAGATGACCGAGAAAGACCGGGAAATGCTAAGGCGGTATGAGATGGGATTTGTATTCCAGTCTATAGCACTAATTCCCACGATGACGGCATATGAGAATGTGGAATTTGCCCTTAGACTTGCAAAAAATAAACGTCAGATACAAAAGAATTTGACTGATATGGATAATGACATTGGAGATGCAAAAACCGATGTGATAAATGAGAATACGCATGACAAAGTATCAGAGCTGCTGGAGCGTGTCGGACTCTCAAAGCGCATGGATCATATGCCGGAACAACTATCGGGAGGTGAGCAGCAGAGAGTTGCGATAGCGCGCGCTGTGGTTCATCGCCCGAAGGTGGTCTTTGCGGATGAACCGACAGGAGCACTCGATACCGCTTCTGGATTTGAAGTCATGCGATTGTTCCGTGAGTTGATAGACGATGAGGACATTACAATAGTTATGACCACGCATGATCCGAACCTGATGGAGCTGGGAGATGAAGTGTTTGAGCTTAGTGACGGCATAGTAATTTAAATTAAAAGGGGGAAAAGTAGATGATAAACTGCGATGGACTGGTAAAAATATATGAGACCGACGATAAAAAGGTGATGGCACTGGAGGGACTTGACCTGACGGTGGAAACAGGAGAGATGCTTGCGGTAATAGGAAAATCCGGCAGTGGAAAATCCACCCTTTTAAATATGATAGGAGGACTGGAAACACCCACAGCGGGAGTACTCACTATTGACGGAAAAGACATTTCCACATATTCAGAAGCTGAAATGGTGAGATACCGCAGGGACAAGGTGGGCTTTGTGTGGCAGAAAAGTGCCAAAAATCTGTTCCCATACCTGACTGTGCTGCAGAATGTCGAGGCCGTGATGATGTTTGAAAATTCAGGTAATACCGGTAATTTAAAACACGGCGCTCATGATGAGAGCAGAGGAGAACATGTAAATAGATGCAGGGATAATAATAAAAGCTATGCCCTTAAACTGTTAAATGCAGTGGGATTACAGGAGCACAAGGATAAGCTTCCGGCTCAGCTATCGGGAGGAGAGCAGCAGCGTGCAGCGATAGCGGTGGCACTGGCAAATAAGCCGGATATACTGCTTGCGGATGAACCGACCGGAGCCGTGGATACAAGGACTGCTGATACAATCTATGAGCTGTTTCATAAGCTGAACAAAGAGCTTGGTATAACCATCATCATAGTCACACACGATATGGCACTTGCAGGCCGTGTAGACCGCACAGTGCTTATATCTGACGGAAAGGTAAGCACGGAGAAATTGAAGAAACACCCTGCAATGGAATATACGGTATTGGATAAGGCACACAGGATAAAACTCACTGATGAGATGCTTGAGGCAGCGGGGATAGAGTCTAATAAGGTCAGGGTTGATGTGCAGGATGGAAAGCTTGTGATATCGCGGATTTAAGACATATTAAACGTTTAGCGTTATAGAGCCTTTTTATCTTACGGGTTGGTATTGGCTCTTGCAATATCTTATTAAAATTTAGGGCATTTATGGTTATAATTATTTTGTTTGAAAAATACTGTGAGTCTGTCTATAATTGAGCTATAGATAATTTCAAGAGGTATAATACAATATGATAAAAATAGGTATTGAGTAGTTAAGTGCATCGTTCACGGGGTTATTATTGAAATATGGTTTTTGTCATGTTATTTTTATCTTGGAAATAAGCCTGCTAAATTTGTTGAGTACCATTCGTGTCATTCATGTATTTATGGTTGAAGATATATGGATTATAGGATATAAAGAAATTAACAACAGTTGAGGAGTCAGGAACGGTTGCAAACAGGAGTGACAAAATAAGGGGGAATATGAAGAAGAATTTAAAAATTTTATTCATACAATTATGTGTTTTGGCAATAGGCTGCTTTATCGGAGAAGCAGTTTTCGGCTTGCCCAAATGGCTTGGACTTGTGATAGCAGGTCTTATGTTTTATTTGGTATTTTTTATAATACAGATTAAAGGTGCTATGAGTAATATCAAAGATGAAGTGTCAAGTGATGGCATAGCCGGAGCAAGAATATGCGGAGTCTTTATTTCTGCGATACTACTTGCATTTATATTGGGAATATATGTTTATCAAGCGGCTAATATAGCGATGACTATAGCCGGTGTGGTATTGCTTATATTACAGCGGAGAAAAATAAAAGGGTTTTTCTTTGAGAATCGCTGGGAGAATAATTTTTGGTTGGTGTATTTTGGTATTGCATTTATTATTTGTGGTATTTTTTCTGTATTTGCGTGTCTGGATATTGCACCATGCACGGAGCTTTGTGGTGTTTACAGGGCTATCGGTATCATAGTGTGGATTTTGGTGATTTTATGGACACTTCCGCCTGATACATGGTTGGCCAGATTTGCCACAAATAACTATAAGAGATATGAAGATAATTATGATTAAGAAAGAAAAATAGAGATTATTTTCTAATGAAAATTATCGGACAAAATAAGGAGGATAAATGAAAAAAATAGTTTCTAATTTGTCAGTGATGATTTTTGTCATAGGATGTGCAATAATGGAAATAACAACATGGTTTATTGATTCATATGTTATGTTTTATATAGGAATAATTATTGTTATAGTGGGAATTATTGGAATGATTATTCAAGGAAAGTTTAAGAAAGTAATTGAGTTTATTATAGAGTATTTTTAGAAAGTTTTGCTTTCAACATTTTACCACTTGATAGTTTATAGAGAATAAAAATAGATAAAAAGTTAAGAAAAGGAGAAAATGAAAGTAATGTTGCCTAATACTTGAACAATATCATGGGGTTGTCTATAATGTAGTAAAAAGAAAATGGAGTTTTAATAAATGAAACGATTTACAGCAATATTATTTACAGGCGTGATGATATTTACCCTTGCATCATGCGGCAAAAAAGCACAGGATACACCGACAGAGCTGCAACAGAGACACAGGCTGCAACAGAGACACAGGCTGCAGAGAAGGTTGAGATGCTACGGAAACGGAAGCCGTGACAGAGGTGGTAACAGAGGCTGCAAAAGACACGCAGCAGACAGAAGCACAGCAGGAAGAACAGACTGCCGAACAGCAGGACGAGGAGAAGAACAATTCAGGTGAAAATAATTCCTCTTATCAGTATGTAGAAAGAGCATCCTATGAGAATGGAGAATCAGTGTCACTAAATCCTTCATGGCAGTATGCAGACCATTCAGCGATAAATTCAGGCTGCGCGGTCATGTACAAGGCTACAGCAAACCGCAAAAACATAGTAGTAGGTGTCAATGCTGGACACGGTACAAGCGGAGGAACTTCGGTGAAGACACTTTGTCATCCGGACGGCTCGGCAAAGACCACAGGTGGTACAACAGGCGCAGGCGCAACAAAAGCAGTAGCAGTTTCAGGTGGTATGTCCTTTAATGACGGTACACCGGAGAGCTCTGTCACACTCCGTATGGCGCAGATATTAAAGGACAAGCTGCTTGCGGCAGGCTATGATGTGCTTATGGTAAGAGACGGAAGCGATGTACAGCTTGACAATGTAGCACGTACTGTCATCTGCAATAATGCGGCAGACTGTCATATCGCTCTGCACTGGGATGGTGACGGACTAAGCTACGATAAGGCTGCTTTTACATATCAGTGCCGGGAGGTATAAAGGGTATGGAGCCTGTTGCATCGCACTGGCAGCAGCATGATGCACTTGGGGCAAGCCTGATAGAAGGACTGCGCGCTCATGGAGCAAAGATAAACGGTAATGGCTCAATGGCGATAGACCTGACACAGACCTCATACAGCACGGTACCGTCAGTGGATGTAGAGCTTGGCAACGCATGTTCTGACCACAGCGATGCCACACTTGAAAATCTGGCAGACGGACTGGTGCAGGGAGTCGAGGGATATTTCTAGAATATAAAGTGGAGATTTAGCCGGCTTTTGGAAGATGTGAAGAAATAAAGAAAACCAGTAAAAAACTCTTGACTTCTCACCAAAAATATTGTAGTATACGTTTTGTGCAAAACACAAGGGCTTGTAGCTCAGCCGGTTAGAGCGCACGCCTGATAAGCGTGAGGTCGGAAGTTCGAGTCTTCTCAAGCCCATCCTTGTAATAAGCGTATTATGAAAGCCACGGATTGCTCCGTGGCTTTTGTTTTATGTGTATCTACACCTGCACAATGCGTCCGTGTCTGCCCATTCCTTTAAAAAATCCCGCATTTATTCCATCATACTTTTTGGCACTGCACTCAGAAACCATGAGCTGCTGCTTATATTTGTAATCATCCCACTCGAGAATTGCTGTGACGTAGGGCTGTTCCTCCATTACACGCACAGTCGTATTTTTCTTTGAAAACACAGGGTATTTTCCGGTGTATCCATTTTGAAGCAGCTCCTTTTCAAGCGCTTTACGCTTTTCTTTTATGCGTTCATTTATCTTATTTCCGTAATTTCTCTCCGGATAATCCTTTGATGCCTTTATCACAAGCTTATAAATATACTGATAAAGCGGTACTCTTTTGCATCGGCTAAATGTCTGCTCAAAAGCTTTTCCGTTTTTTCACATGGATTTGCCCTGTAGCGTGCAATGAGCTTAAGATAATCAGTGTCCGAAACCTCCCTGCAAAGCTCCTCCATAATGTCTATTCCCTCTACACGCGCCGGAAAATGATACTCCATCAAATCGCCGGGTACCGGTGTCCATCTGCGAAATGGTGCAAAGTAAATAAGGCTCTGGATAAAACATTCTGTCTCGTTGCAGTATTCCTTTCCCATGTACATATACTTGTCTGCGATTGTTCCTACCATATATACGAGCATGCGCCACTGTTCCTGTCCCTTTACCCAGAAATGTCCTATTTCATGGTATTTAAAGCATGCCTCATGCACATGCAAATTATCAAACCAGAGTGTGATCACATTGTCCTGCTGGTGCAGAATGAGTCCATAACCTTTTTCACTTCCTAAAACCAACGATGCCAAAATGATTTCTTCCTCGCTATGATAATCGCCCTTTAACACTGCATTTTCCAAAGTCAGGTAGCATTCCACCGCATCATTCATGATATATGGGATTATATATTTGTCATCACTTCTGCATATATCAAATGAACCGTAATCAAAGAGCTCTGCGAGCATGTAAAATGCGCGTGGCATATCCTCTTTTAAGCCGGGAAGTGCTTTTACTAAATCCTTGTAAGCCTGCATTGTGGTATCCTTTCGTATAGGAAAAATGATAAAAAAATAAGAATTTCAGAAGTAATAAAAACCTCTGAAACCCTTGTAAATAGTACGGGCAACAGGACTTGAACCTGCACGGTCTCCCACTAGAACCTAAATCTAGCGCGTCTGCCAATTCCGCCATGCCCGCAAACACTTTGATAGTATATCATTTTGTTTCAGATGTGTCAACATTATCTATCACATTACGAAAGCGCCATTACGAAAGCGGGTTTTCTCCATCTGTTTTATTTTTCGGATAATCGTTTGAGTGTGCACTAATGACCTCATTAATCCAGTCTACACACTGTTTTTTCCGTCATCTGTAAATGGAAAGGTATTGTCAGTCTTTTTGCTGTCGTCAGTCAGGTCAAAAATATACGGCCCCGGCCATATCCATGCATGAAATATTGGCTCACCCTTTTCCTCGGGTGTATCCTCGGTGGCTTCCTTAAGGACAGGCTCCTCACGCTTTATGAGAAAGCGCATGCCGTTCATCCAGCCGGTAAAGGTTGTTTTTTATAGTAGTTGAGATTGAGTGCATCGTCGTATGTAAGCATAGGCGGCTCCTTGATATATAATGATATGTAATTATACACCAAATATCCGTTTAATGCCAGAATAACGCCGGTACTTAACAATTCAAAGTAATCATACACTAAAAATTAATATTTTAATGCGAAAATAAAAATGAATAAAAATGTATAAATAATGCTTATAAGCTACATAAATTCCCCTTATTAATGAGTATTATAAAAAAATGACTAATTTTTATGCAAAAATGAAAATAATATAGGAAAATATATCCAATTGACAAAGTATGATTTCTGTGTATAATAAAAAAGAATTGTTCGCGTCAGAACGACAGTTGTATCAGACAGCAAGATTAGGGAGTGTGTAATGACAATGACGTCATTCGCACTTTTTTGCGTATTAGACAAAATACTTTGACGTGGTGCAGTGATAATGCTTTAAAAATAAAAATAATGCATTATCGATACAAATCCAAGAGGGAGAGAAAAATATGGTAAGTACATTGTAAAGAGAGTTATTCTCGCGATTTTTACAATCTTCATTATCAGTCTTATTACATTCTTTGCCATGAATGCAATTCCGGGTGGTCCATTCAATTCGGAGAAGGCAAAGAGTCCGGCGGTAATGAAAGAGCTTGAGGCACGCTACGGACTGGATCAGCCACTTATAGTCCAGTACAAGAACTACATGGCAGGCGTGCTGCACGGAGATTTCGGTGTTAGTCTTAAGACAGACCGTCCGATCTCAGATATCATTGGGGAGAGTTTCCCGATTTCAGCGAAGCTTGGACTTTTAGCGGCGCTCACTGCGATAGTATTCGGAGTGGTGCTCGGTTCGATAGCAGCGCTGATGCGAAACAGGTGGCCGGATCGAGTTATAGTATTCTTCGTCACACTGATTACGTCGATGCCGTCATTTGTCATCGCTACGTTATTACTTTATTTCTTCTGTATAAAGCTTGGTGTGGTGCAGGCCTTCAGCTCAGGAAGCAACATGATATTACTTCCGGTGCTGTCACTGTCACTTTCACCGATGGCATATATTACAAGACTTACAAAGACTTCAATGCTTGATGCACTCGGACAGGATTACATCCGTACGGCAAAGGCCAAGGGTGTACATCAGTACAAGATTATATTTGTACATGCGCTTCGTAATGCGCTCATTCCGGTCATCACATATGTGGGACCTATGATTGGTGGTATCCTCACAGGTTCAATGGTTATTGAGAGTATTTTCAATATCGGAGGACTCGGTTCCAAGTTCGTAAGCTGTATCACAAACCGTGATTACACAATGATTATGGCTACAACGCTTTTCCTAGCTGTCATCATGGTAGGCGCGAACCTCATTACAGATATTGTATACAAAGTGATTGATCCACGTATTAAGCTTGATTAAGGAGAGATAAAGATGAAAGATAATATGAAGAGAGCTCCTTTCTCCACACAGATTGACCTTAGCAAGTTCGATATGAAGGATTTTGCCAAGGCATCAGATGAAGAAAAACGCCAGCAGGAGGTTATGGGTGAGTCAACTACCTTCTTGAAGGATGGTCTTAAGAGACTCCGCAAAAATCCACTGGCTATGGGTTCTATTATAGTTTTGGTTTTACTTATTTTGGTTATTCTTCTGGCACCAAAGATTGTGCCTTACGGCTATGCAGATATCGTTAAGGGTGCACAGAACTTAGGACCTTTCCAGTACAGCGATGCTGAGCAGGCACAGATTGATGCAGGTGAGAAGCTGTTCCCGCACATTTTTGGCACAGATGAGCTCGGAAGAGACTATTTTATCCGTGTTGTTTACGGAGCTCGTGTATCACTGGGAGTAGGTGTGTTTGCATCACTGCTTGTGCTTATAATCGGTATCATTTACGGTTCCGTATCAGGCTTCTGCGGTGGCAAGGTAGATATGGTTATGATGAGAATAGTAGATATCATTTATTCATTGCCGGATATGCTGCTCATCATTTTACTCGCAGTTGTATTAAATGAGGTGCTAACACCTGTAATAAAGGGTACAGTGCTTTCAAAGCTAGGTGTCAACATGATTGCACTTTTCATAGTGTTTGGATTGCTTTACTGGGTAGGAATGGCAAGACTTATAAGAGGTCAGATTCTTACCATCAAGCAGAATGAGTACATTCTCGCAGCAAAGTGTATCGGAACATCATCAGCCCGCACTATCAGAAAACACATTTTACCGAACTGTCTGTCTGTAATCATCATTACTACAGCGCTTCAGATACCATCAGCCATCTTTACTGAGAGTTATCTGTCATTTATCGGACTTGGTGTTTCGGCTCCTATGCCTTCACTTGGTTCGTTGGCAAATACAGCGCGTGGCGGACTCCAGAGCTACCCATTGCGTCTTATTTTTCCGGCGCTCACGATTTGTATCATTGTTCTTACATTGAATCTTATCGGCGACGGCTTAAGAGATGCATTTGACCCTAAATTATCGAAATAGTAAGGAGTGAGTAAGATGGAAGATAATAAGTTTGTTCTTGAAGTATCTGATCTGCACACTACCTTCAAGACCGATAACGGAGACGTATCAGCTGTAAACGGTGTCAGCTTTAAGCTTGAGCCGGGAAAGACTCTTGGAATCGTAGGAGAGTCAGGCTCAGGAAAGTCAGTTACAGCATATTCAATCATGCAGATTCTTGCTGAGAATGGTGCCATCACAGGCGGCTCAGTAAAATATAAGGGTGAGGATATCACCAAATTCAACAAAAAGAAAATGGCAGATTTCAGAGGAAAATGCTGTTCAATCATTTTCCAGGATCCTATGACATCGCTTAATCCGGTATTTACGGTAGGCTACCAGCTTGAGGAGGCAGTGCTTCTTCACACAGACCGTACAAAGAAGGAAGCAAAAGAGCGTGCTATAGAGATGCTCACACTTGTAGGAGTAAATGAGCCTGAGAAGCGTGTAAATCAGTACCCTCATGAGCTTTCCGGTGGTATGAGACAGCGTGTCATGATAGCTATGGCATTAGCCTGTGAGCCGGATATCCTTATCGCAGATGAGCCGACAACAGCTCTTGATGTGACTATCCAGGCACAGATTCTTGAGCTTATGCAGTCACTGCAGGAAAAGCTCGGCATGGCAATCATCATGGTTACACATGATCTGGGTGTCATTGCTTCAATGTGTGACGAGATCATAGTTATGTACGGCGGCCGTGTGTGTGAGAGAGGAACAGCAGATGCCATATTCTACAGCCCGGCGCATGAGTACACAAAGGGACTGCTTCGTTCAATCCCTACAAAGACCAATTCAAAAACCAGGCTTGTTCCTATCGGAGGCACACCAATCAATATGCTCAACATGCCAGAGGGCTGTGCATTCTGCCTCGCTGTGATGCCGCTATGAAGATATGTCTCACCGAAAAGCCGGAGGAAATCTGGGTTGGAGAGGATCATCTCGCATCATGCTGGATGAATATTAAGAATATGATGGAGGAGGGAAAATCAAATGAGTAATGAAACAAATAACAACGAGTACCTGCTCAAGGTAGACCATTTGAAGCAGTATTTCCCTGTTCATGACGGATTTAAAAAGATGGAGTTAAAGGCAGTCGATGATGTGTCATTTGCCATAAAGCCGGGTGAGACGCTTGGACTTGTTGGCGAGTCAGGCTGTGGAAAGACAACCGTAGGACGTACTCTTTTACGTCTGTACCAGCCTACAGCAGGACGCATTGAGTTCGACGGCAATGTTTTGTTTGACAGTGAGAAGAAGATAGATGTGAATATGCATCCTTACCGTAAGCAGATGCAGATGGTATTCCAGGATCCGTATTCATCACTCAACCCTCGTATGACGGTTGAGGATATCATCGGAGAGCCTCTCGATGTGCACAAGCTTTACAGTAGCAAGAAAGAGCGCCATGAGATGATTATGGATCTCATGGAGACAGTCGGACTAAATGCAGACCATGCCACACGTTATGCACATGAGTTTTCGGGTGGACAGAGACAGCGTATCGGAATAGCAAGAGCGCTTGCAGTAGATCCGAAGTTTATCGTATGTGATGAGCCGGTATCGGCACTTGATGTTTCAATTCAGGCCCAGGTAGTCAACATGTTTGAGGATCTGCAGAAGGAGAGAGGGTTATCATATCTGTTTATAGCGCATGATCTGCTTGTAGTGCAGCATATCTCTGATAGAATAGCTGTTATGTACTTAGGTCATATGATGGAGCTTGCAGATGCTGATGAGCTGATGGACAATCCAATTCATCCGTACACACAGTCGCTGCTTTCAGCGGTTCCGATTCCGGATCCTGAGACTGCCAGACACAGCAAGCGAATCGTGCTTGAGGGAGATGTTCCTTCACCTCTTCGCATGCCTAGCGGCTGTCCGTTCCGTTCACGTTGTAAATATGCGACAGAACAGTGTGCAGCAGCACGTCCGGAGCTTACAGACAGAGGAAACGGACATATGGTTGCATGCTTCAACCGCTAATATAAGGTTTTTACCGGCATATAGCTTAAGCCACATGTGCCGGTTCTAACATAAATTTATTTTTCATATTAATTAATAGGAGGAAGAAAGATGAAAAAGAGATTAGTAGCACTTACTCTTGTTGCAGCTATGGCACTTGGCATGACTGCTTGTGGAAGCAAGAGCAACAACAAAACAACTACTAACGACACTTCTGATACTGCTGTATCAACAGCCGTAGACTGGACAAGCTATGATGAGTTAGTAGAATCTATCCGTACAGAAGCAGATCTTGCAAAGCGTGCAGAGATGATGCACCAGGCAGAGGATATGCTTATGGATACATGGTGTGTTATTCCACTTTACTACTACAATGACCAGTATATGCTCAAGGATTATGTCACAGACGTATACTCAACAGTAGAGGGTATGAAATACTTCTACAATGCAAAGAACACAAAGAATGCCGGAAAGTTAAACATCTTCATGGCATCAGAGCCTGATCATATCGATCCTGCATTAAACAGTACTGTTGACGGCGGATGTCTTGCAGTAAACAGCTTTGAGGGTCTTATGCGTTACAACGCTGAGGGCAAGCTTGAGCCTGCATGTGCAGAGAGCTATGAGGTTTCTGAGGATGGCCTCACATACACATTCACAATGCGTGACGGTCTTAAGTGGTCAAATGGTGATGAGCTTACTGCAAAGGATTTCGAGTGGTCTTGGAGGAGAGCTGCAGATCCTAAGACAGCTGCAGATTACAGCTACCTTTGCGCAGTATTCGCAGGATATGATGATACAAAGGGGCTTGCTGCTGATGATGTAGTTGCTTCTGATGATGGAAAGACTCTTACAGTCAAGCTTAAGGCAGTTACACCATACTTCCTTGACTTATGTGCATTCCCATTCTTCTTCCCTGTAAACCAGAAGTCAGTAGAGGGAAATGATGACTGGGCAAACGATGCAAGCGACAAGTTTGTTACAAACGGTGCATTCACACTCAAGGAGTGGAAGCATGATTCAAGCATGACATATGTTAAGAATCCTAACTACTGGGATGCTGACAATGTAACAGTTGATGAGATGAACGTAATGCTTACATCTGATGATGTTTCAGCTTACACAGCTTACCAGAACGGTGACCTTGATTTTATTGATTCAATTCCTACAGCAGAGATTGAGGCAGCTAAGAAGACAAGCGAATTCTACACAGTAGACAACCTTGGAACATACTACGTAGGCTTCAACATTAACTCTAAGCTCTACTCAGAACTTGGATTAGATGCTGACCAGGCTAAGGTATTCAGAAAAGCAATCTGTCTTCTTATCGATCGTCAGTACATTATCGATACAATCGCCCAGGGCGGACAGAAGATTGCCACAACATTTATCCCAGAGGGTGTTACAGATGGTAACGGTGGCGAGTTCAAGAACAAAGATTACTACGGCACAGATTACGATAAGAACTTTGAGGAGGCTAAAGAGCTTCTTGCTTCTATCGGATTATTAGATGAGAGCACAGGCCAGGTAAACCAGACTGTCGAGTTCACATACCTTGTAAACAACTCAGAGTCAAATGTAAAGATTGGTGAGGCTATTCAGCTGATCTTTCAAAGGTAGGTATCAACTTAAAGGTTGAGCAGCAGGAGTGGAACGTATTCCTTAACAGCCGTAAGGACGGACAGTTTGATTTCGCCCGTGAGGATGGCTTATGGATTACAACGATCCAATCAACATGCTTGAGATGTTCACAACAAAATCAGGTAACAACGATATGCAGTTCGGTCGTTAATCTGATTTTGCTATCATAACAAAGCCATTCGTGCCATTCGCACGACGATGCGAATAACATGCAGTGTATACAGGAAGTCATACAGTTATTGTATGGCTTCCTTTTTTGCGTTTTAAAGTGGGCTTTTCAGAGAGAAAAAAGGCTCTTTAAAAAAATATGATAATGGTGTAGAATTGTTATTATATAGTTTTAGAATGATGTTTGAGGGTGTGTGATGATTTTAGGACTAAGTGATACGGAAAAGAAATTTAAGACAGCGATGGATACGGCAGGTGCGACATGACAGTGGTCAACAGCTGGCTTAAGCTGTATGTCAAAACCAAAAAGAATTCCTCCGGTGTTGCAAAGCGCTATTATGGCGTGAAGACAGGTTTAAGCAGCCTGCTTTCAGATTTAAAGGAGCTTGAGCAGCAAGTTATTGGGTATCGTGAGCTCACAGGAACCGACTGGAAGCACTTTGGAGAGCTGATAAAGGCTTGCAAAGCGAAAAGCGGCATTTTTGACGATGAATTTTTAATCAGCAAGGTGGACACGGATTTTCACACGACTCTGGACTCTGTTGTAAAGCAGGGGGAGAGATATCTGTCATCCTTTGACAACGGTATCATTTTACAGAGTGAGATAGAGAATCTGATACACCTGACAAATGAGGGGCTTGAAAGGAAAAAGCCTGATTTGTTTGCTCTGTCATATTTCTATCTGGGGCACAGCAACAAAGAGCTTGCAGAGCTAAATTTCACACAAAAGACTAAGAGAGTGCATGAGATATATTACGAGGAGTTCTGGAAGGATATATTAAAGCAGCTTGAGGCATGTGTGAAGCAGGCTGAGGCCATAAATGATAAGTATGAGGGCACGACAGACCGGCGCACGGCAAGGATACTGTCGGAGCTTAATCCGCTGCTTGTGGGTGTTACAAAGCAATGGGAGCCGGAACAGACAGCAGAATACATACTGCGCGATATGTGCAGGATATTCAGGGATTGACATAGAAAATGCAGATTGATAAAGGAGCAGAATATGGATGTTATAATTTGGGCAATTATCTTAGGAGCTGTTTTTTACATTAACAAAAAATCAAAGAGCGCAGGCAGCAAAAATACGCAGCCAAACAAACCGAGACCGCAGCAGAAGCAGATGCAGCAGATATGGAACAGCATGCAGAATACAGTTCAGTCGGGTATGAATGCATTGAACCAGACATATCAGCAGAAACCACAGCCACAGATGAAGCAGAGAGTACAGAAGCCACAGAGACCACAGATGCAGCAGAGAGTACAGCCACAGCAGAGACCGCAGCAGAGCAATCCGGATATAGTGCAGAGGGCCGTGAAAAATAACGCACGCTTTGCGGATGATACGACACAAAAAGAGCTTGAGACTATGCACGGACATAGCGAGGCACAGCAGAGGATGACGCAGGAGCACTCAAGAAACTGCCAGACACTGCATACCAAAGCGGCAGACGGTGCAAAGATTATAGAGGCTGAGACACAGAGCATGTTTGGCAGTGTTGAGGATCTGATTGCCATGGGATACAGCGGCAATCTGGAGTTTGAGAGAGATTTCCTTGGAGAAGGCTTAGACATGATTAACAACTTTTAAATAATAGGAAAAGAGGCAGAAATGATGGACAGAACACCAAAGCCCGGAGAGCTTTACAGGCACTTTAAGAATAAGCTGTATCAGATAGTTACAGTGGCAACACATTCAGAGACAGGGGAAAAGCTTGTGATTTATCAGGCTTTATATGATGATTTTGGGATATACGCCAGACCACTCGACATGTTTGTAAGCGAGGTGGACCATGAGAAATATCCTGATGTGAAGCAGAAATACAGATTTGAGAAGATCACATTTAAGGATAAGCCGGAGGATATGTCGGGAAAGAGTATCTCTTCCAACACTAATGAGATTGCAGCTAATGCACCTGAAGCTGTGAGTGTTCAGACACAGGCATGTTATGAGCCGGCACCGGATGCAGATGAAGGCCAGGCACCGGATCCGCGTTTGCTGGAGTTTCTTGATGCGGATACCTTTGAAGAGAAGTACAATATACTTATTTCAATGAGGGATATCATAACCGACCGCCTTATAGATGACATAGCGGTGGTTATGGATGTTGTAGTTCCTGAGGGCCCATTGCAAAAGCGGTATGATGATTTAAAGAATACGATAAAGACCAGGCAGTACTATGAATTTTCCAATCGGCTCAGATAGCTGTTGTGATATTTGCCGGATTCAGTGACATCCTCGCCAAACCAGTCAGGCGCTGTGAATTCATTTGCTGCGTCGACAGAGTCGAATTCAACCTCCACAAGTGTAAGAGGAGCCAGATCACCCTCAAATACATCAAGCTCTGCGGTCAGACCACCATCAAGAGGTATGAGATAGCGTGTCTTTTCGATGAGACGACCGTCAATCTTTTGGACAAGATGGTCGTATGCTTCTTTTGTGAGAGGAAGATTGTACTCCTCGCGCACCATAAGACCGGCTCCCTTGTATGTCATATAATAGCTGTCATTTGAGCGTCTGACTCTGACAACAGGCGAAGTGCACAGATAGCCCTGGGCGATTTTTTTGCTCGCGTAGCTGTCTAAATTGGAAGGAAGCTGTTTAAGTAAGTATTTTCTTTCGATTTCCATGGTATATCCTTTCAGGTTACTGGTAGATTTATAGTTACGGTTTATATTTTTGTTTTACCCTCATATCATTTATATATGATTATAATGACCGGTATTTAAAAATTCAAGGACGAACCGCAGCTTTTTATAGTATGATTAAAGGGGCAAAAGGTATCATAGTATTATCAAAGAAAAATAAAGGAGAAAAATATGATTAAAGTAGGAATTTTTATGGCAGACGGCTGTGAGGAGATTGAAGGACTTACAGTAGTCGATATAGTTAGAAGAGCAAAGCTGGAGATTGAAACCATATCAATCACGGAAAAAGCCGAGGTGACAAGCTCTCATCAGGTGACATTTAAGACAGATACCACAAAGGCACAGGCTGATTTTGACAGCTACGATGCAATCGTACTGCCGGGAGCATGCCGGGTACATTAAACCTTGGTGCAGATGAGACCGTAGTAAAGACAATTAAGAGATTTGCCGCTGAGGGAAAACTTGTTGCAGCGATATGTGCAGCGCCTAGCGTGCTCGGTGAGAATCATATACTTGAGGGCAAAAAAGCTACCTGTCATCCGGGCTTTGAGGAAAAGCTGCTCGGTGCACAGTGGCTTGAGCAGCCTGTAGTTGTGGATGGCAATGTGATTACAAGTCGTGGAATGGGAACAGCTATTGCGTTTGCACTCGAGCTTGTCAGATACTTCACAGACGATGCTACAGTAGAGCATATTCGACAGGGGCTGGTATACTAATACAACGTTCAGCAAATAATCAGATTAATCATAAATGAGGGGCAAAATACCTTTTGACCCTCATATCATTAGTATTATAACAAAAGAGGTCACACACCAACCCCATGGTGCGCGGCCTCTTTTTATGCTTGCATTTGAAGCGTACATTTGAAGCCTGCTATTGCAGAGCTTATTTCATCTGCTGCTCCTGCTTCATGATCATCTGCTTGACCATCTCGCCACCGATTGAACCGGCCTGTTTAGAAGTAAGGTCACCGTTGTAGCCCTCTTTTAAAGGGACTCCAAGCTCTGAAGCAACCTCTTCCTTGAAACGCTCATAGCCTCTTTTGCCTCCGGTACAGAAGCCTTTTTACTACTTGATGCTGCCATAATGCAATACCTCCTTTTAAAACGTTATACACAAGCTGTATGTGTATGGAAATATTATGCCGTAAAATGACAAAAATATGTTTTGGTATTGCTGACAATTTATGGAATTATACACAAAAGCAAATTTAATGTAAAAAACACTGGAAATAGTGGATTTGTTGTGTTATAATCATCCAATGACTGGGCTTAGCAGTTTATAAAGCATGCCCACATTACATTTGATGTACATACCATTCATATATATTTTTAAGGAGGATAACGATTGACATGAGTGTACAGGTTGAGAATTTAGAGCATAATATGGCGAAGCTTACTATTGAGGTAGCAGCTGAGGAATTAGAGAAAGCATTGGATTCTGCATATCAGAAGCAGAAGAAACAGATTAGTGTACCTGGATTCCGTAAAGGAAAAGTGCCAAGAGCTATGATTGAGAAAATGTATGGAGCAGGTGTGTTCTACGAGGATGCAGCAAACATTCTTATGCAGCAGACATACGCAGGTGCGGTTGACGAGAGCGGTGTTGACATTGTTTCACGCCCAACAGTTGAGGTTACTCAGATTGAGAAGGGACAGCCTTTCATCTACACAGCAGAGGTTGCTGTAAGACCTGAGGTTACTCTTGGTAAGTACATGGGCGTTACAGTTACAAAGATCGACACATCAGTTTCTGATGAAGAGGTTGACGCTGAGCTTGAGAACCAGAGAAACAAAAATGCAAGAACAGTTACAGTTACAGATCGTCCTGTAGCAGAGGGAGATACAGCAGTTATCGACTTTGAGGGATTTGTTGACGGAGTAGCTTTCGAGGGTGGAAAAGGTGAGAATCATCCATTAGAGATCGGTTCACACACATTCATCGATACATTCGAGGATCAGTTAGTAGGAAAGAACACAGGCGATGAGGTTGAGGTCAATGTAACATTCCCTGAGAAGTATCAGGCAGCAGACCTTGCAGGAAAGCCGGCTACATTCAAGGTTAAGATCAACGAGATCAAGGCTAAGGAGCTTCCTGAGCTTGATGATGAGTTTGCACAGGATGCAGCAGGTGTTGATACATTAGCTGAGTACAAAGAGGAAATCAAAAAGAACCTCACAGAGAAGAAAGAGACAGAAGCTAAGAAGACTAAAGAGGATGAGGCTATCCAGAAGATTATCGATAAGTCAAAGATGGATCTTCCAGAGGCAATGATTGAGACTCAGTGTGAGACAATGGTTGAGGAGTTTGCTCAGAGAATCGCACAGAGCGGTCTTACAATGGAGCAGTACTTACAGTTCTCAGGCATGACAATTGACCAGCTTAAGGATCAGGTTCGTCCTGAGGCTACAACACGTATCCAGAGCAGCCTTGTACTTGAGCAGATTGCCAAGGAGGAAAACATCGAGGTTACTGATGCAGATATCGATGCTGAGGTAGAGAAGATGGCTAAGGCATACGGCATGGAGGCTGATAAGCTTAAAGAGTACATGGGAGATGCTGAGAAGGAGTCTATGAAGAAAGACCTTGCTATCACAAAGGCCGTAGATCTTATCATGGACAACGTTAAAGAGCGTGCAAAGGCAAAGAAAAAGGCTGATGCAGAAGAGTCTACAGAAGAATAAGATTTTTGAATCAAGATTTGATGGACTGGCTCAGAAGCCTATTTTCTGAGCCGGTCTTTTGAGCTTTTATAAAGGAGGTATTTTATATGAGTTTAGTACCATATGTCATTGAACAGACCAGCAGAGGAGAGCGCAACTACGACATTTACTCCAGATTATTAAAAGATCGTATCATTTTCCTTGGAGAGGAAGTAAATGAGACAACAGCCAGCCTTGTTGTTGCCCAGCTTTTATTCCTTGAGTCCGAGGATCCGAATAAGGATATCCACCTTTACATCAATTCACCGGGTGGAATGGTTACAGCAGGACTTGCTATTTACGATACTATGCAGTACATCAAGTGTGATGTTTCAACAATCTGTATCGGTCTTGCAGCAAGCATGGGAGCTTTCCTTCTTGCAGGCGGTGCAAAGGGCAAGAGATATGCTCTTCCAAATGCAGAGATTATGATTCATCAGCCATCTGGCGGTGCAAAGGGTCAGGCTACTGAGATTCAGATTGCTGCAGAAAATATTTTAAAGACAAAGAAGAGATTAAACGAAATTTTAGCAGCCAATACAGGCAAGCCATACGAGACAATTGCAGCTGATACAGAGCGAGACAACTATATGTCAGCACAGGAAGCCGCAGAGTATGGTCTCATAGACAGTGTAATAACAAACAGATAATCAGAAGTTAGATGAATTTAAGAGGGTACCCCATATGGGATGCCCTCATGCAATAAAAGGAGTTAATAATGGCAGGAAAAAACGACGGAAAGATTCGCTGCTCATTTTGCGGTAAGACACAGGACCAGGTAAATCGTTTGATTTCCGGACCTAATGGAGCTTTTATCTGCGATGAGTGTATAGATATATGTGCCGAGATTCTTGAGGAAGAAGGCGTAGAGGGCCATGAGGACAAAAGCAGCGCTAAGGATGATATAAATCTTGTTACTCCGGAGGAGCTTAAGGCGTTTTTGGACGATTATGTAATAGGACAGGACCAGGCAAAGAAGGTGCTTTCGGTTGCTGTTTACAATCACTATAAGAGAGTACTGGCAGGTGATACATCAGATGTAGAGCTTCAGAAGAGTAATATTCTCATGCTTGGACCTACAGGCTCAGGAAAGACACTTCTTGCGCAGACACTTGCCAGAGTGATAAATGTTCCATTTGCTATCGCTGATGCTACAACACTTACAGAGGCAGGATACGTAGGTGAGGACGTGGAGAATATCCTATTAAAGCTTATTCAGGCGGCAGATTATGATATCGAGCGTGCAGAGCATGGTATCATTTATATAGATGAGATAGATAAAATTACAAAGAAATCAGAGAATGTCTCAATCACCAGAGATGTGTCAGGCGAGGGTGTACAGCAGGCTCTTTTAAAGATTCTTGAGGGCACAGAGGCATCTGTACCGCCACAGGGCGGAAGAAAGCATCCGCAGCAGGAGCTTATTCCTATTGATACTACTAATATACTTTTTATCTGCGGTGGAGCATTTGATGGTCTGGAAAAAATTATCGACAGCCGTATGGATACATCATCTATAGGCTTCAATTCAGATGTAAAGTCAAAGACAGAGCTCAATGTAGGAGAGGCGTTTAAGCATGCACTTCCACAGGATTTTGTAAAGTTTGGATTGATTCCTGAGTTTATCGGACGTGTACCTATTACCGTTTCTCTCGAGGCACTCGACAGGGATGCACTTATCCGTATACTTAAGGAGCCTAAAAACTCGCTTATCAAGCAGTACACCAAGCTTTTTGAGCTTGACGGAGTAGGGCTTGAGTTCACAGACGATGCAGTAAATGCCATCGCTGACAAGCGCTTGAGAGAAAGACAGGAGCCAGAGGACTTCGTGCCATCATGGAGGCTGTTATGCTTGACCTTATGTATCGTATACCATCAGACAAGAGCATCAGCAAGTGTGTAATCGACAAGGATATCGTTGAGGACAACTTAAAGCTCGATGGTGATTGCGTGCCTGAGGCATATATCGAGGAAAAAGAGGCATCGTAAGTACATGGCGGTATTTTACAAAAGATACAGCATCGGATAATATAAATTGCACAGCGGTTTTTATGCCAGGCTGTGCAATAATACAGGAGATATAAGTGGAAGAACAGATTATTAACATGCCTGCAGTAGCGCTGAGAGGGCTTACTATTCTGCCTGGATGATTGCCCATTTCGATGTCAGCAGAGAGCGCTCACTCCGTGCTGTCGAGGAGGCTATGGAGCAGGATCAAAAGATTTATCTTGTCACACAAAGGAATGTGGACAGTGAGGACCCGACTCAGGAAGACCTCTATCAGATGGGTATTGTTGCTGATATAAAGCAGGTTGTCAGATTACAGAATGATGTTGTGAGAATACTTGTAGATGGAATAAGCCGGGCAGCATTGCTTGGCTTTACCGGTAATGAGAAGTACCTTGAGGCAGAAATCTGTTATTGTGATAGTAATGCAGACAGCCTGCCGGAGGATCTCAGGGAAGCCATGCTTCTCGGAGTCAGAGAGGCTTTTCACAGGTATGCGGCAGTCGTCGGCAAAATCAGCAAGGAGCTTATCAGACAGATAGATCAGTATGAGGATCTTGAAAAGCTCATTGATTATGTAACCAACAATCTGCCGGTGTCATATGAGCTTAAGCAGCAGGTGCTTGAGGCAGAGGATATCAATGACAGATATCAGGTTATAGTATCATTACTTCTCTCCCAGGTGGAGGTTATTTCCATAAAGAATGAGCTTCAGAAAAAAGTAAAGGTTCGTGTGGACAAGCATCAGAAGGAGTATGTGCTTCGTGAACAGCTTGGTGTGATACGTGAGGAGCTGGGCGAGAATGCTGACTCGGAGGCTGATGAATATGAGAAAAAGCTATCTGAGTTAGATGCGCCTGACTACGTAAAGGAAAAGACGAAAAAAGAGATAAAGCGCTTTAGAAATATGAGCAGCAGCTCATCAGAGAGCACAGTTGAGAGAGGCTATATAGAGACTGTACTTGAGCTTCCGTGGAACAAGATGTCTGTGGACAACAAGGATCTTGACCATGCAGCACAGGTGCTCGATGATGATCACTACGGATTAAAGGATGTTAAGGAGAGAATACTTGAGTTTCTGGCAGTCAGAAATCTGACAAGCAAGGGAGAGAGTCCTATAATTTGTCTTGTAGGTCCTCCGGGAACAGGAAAGACAAGCATAGCTCGTTCAATTGCGTCTGCACTGGAGAAGAAATATGTGCGTATTTCTCTTGGTGGTGTGCGCGATGAGGCAGAAATCCGTGGACACAGAAAGACATATATCGGCGCTATGCCGGGCCGTATAGTAAATGGTTTAAGACAGGCAGGCGTTTCAAATCCTCTCATGCTGTTGGATGAGATAGATAAGGTGTCAAGTGACTACAAGGGTGACACATCAGCAGCTCTTCTCGAGGTGCTTGACAGTGAGCAGAACTGCAGATTCAGGGATCATTACATTGAGATGCCTGTGGATTTGTCGGAGGTGCTTTTTATTGCAACTGCAAATGAGGTTTCAGGCATTCCAAAGCCGCTTCTTGACAGGATGGAGCTTATTGAGGTGTCAAGCTACACTGAAAATGAGAAATTTCACATAGCAAAGGAACACCTGGTTGAGAAGCAAAAGAGCAAAAACGGAATTAAAAAGGAACAGCTTACGATAACAGACTCTGCCCTAAAGGATATCATCAGGCTGTACACCAGAGAGGCTGGAGTCAGAAGCCTTGAGAGGACTATCGGCAAGCTGTGCCGCAAGGCTGCCAGGGAAATCTTTAAGGACAGCGAAGCTGCTGTAAAGGTTACAAAGACCAATCTTAAGACGTATCTGGGCAATCCGAAGTACAGTCCGGAGAAGAAAAATGATCACGCAGAGGTTGGAATCGTTAGAGGTCTGGCATGGACCAGCGTGGGCGGAGTCACACTCGAGGTTGAGGTGAATGTGCTGCCGGGTAAGGGTGAGCTCGTGCTCACCGGTAAGCTTGGCGACGTGATGAAGGAGTCGGCACAGGCGGCACTTAGCTATGTGCGCTCAATAAGCGAAGGATATGGCATTGATGCAGAGTTTTACACGAAGCATGATATCCATATACATATCCCGGAGGGCGCAGTGCCAAAGGACGGACCATCTGCAGGTATCACTATGGCGACAGCCATGCTCTCAGCCATTACAGACAGAGCTGTCAGGGCAGATGTACCATGACAGGCGAGATAACACTGCGCGGCAGGGTGCTTCCGATAGGAGGACTCAAGGAAAAGCTGCTTGCAGCCAAGGTAATCGGAATAAAAACAGTATGTATTCCAAAGGATAATGAAAAGGACCTGGAGGAGATTTCAAAAGAAATAACAGACGGCATGGAAATCGTGCCGGTGGAGAGATTTTCACAGGTGGAGAAGATAGCATTTGTAAAATAAGAATGAGGAAGAGATTATGGTAATTAAAAGTGTTAATTTGGAGACAGTTTGCGGAATTACAAGCACAATCCCTGACAATGAGTATAATGAAGTGGCATTCGCCGGCAAGTCAAATGTAGGCAAGTCATCACTGATCAATGCGCTCATGAACAGAAAGTCACTTGCCAGGATCTCTTCACAGCCCGGCAAGACACAGACCATCAATTTTTACAACGTCAATGACGCCATGTATCTGGTCGATCTGCCGGGCTATGGCTATGCCAACGCCAATATCGAGATAAAAGCTAAATGGGGACAGATGATAGAAAACTATCTTCACACCTCAAAAAAGCTTCAGGCAGTGTTTCTTTTAATAGATATAAGGCATGAGCCATCGGACAATGATATCATGATGTATGACTGGATGGTAAACCAGGGCTTTGCACCGATTATCATTGCAACCAAATCTGATAAATTGAAAAAAAGCCAGATTGCCGCACACATAAAAACTATCAAGGATGTGCTTCATGTGAAGCCGGGCACGGTAGTTATACCGTTTTCGTCCATGTCAAAGGAAGGCAGGGACGAAATCTGGAATCTCATAGATTCACTCGTGTTTGACGAGGATACGCTTCTTGCCATGAAACAGGAGGAAGAAGCAAAGCGCGATGCAAAATCAGCTGCAAAAAGAGCCGCTGCATCCCAGCCGCACAAAAAGGAGCGCTGGAAGAAGACCGGAAAGCCGGTTGCCAAAAAGACTAAAGAACGCAGAGATAAGGCCAAGAGCAAAAAAAGCGTTAATAATAATAAAAAGAAATAAAGTTATAGAAAGAAAGGCGAATATTTAATATATGAAGAATAAATGCAAATTTGTAGGCATTATGTTTTTGTGTATATTGATAATGTGTACGCTTGCGGTAATGGCATATGAGCACACAGCAGGTATGAAAGGCGCTGCCGGTGGAGCATCAAATGCTTCGGGCAATACAAAAAATACTGACGAAGCTGACGATATACTTACAGTCGTGACATCCTTCTATCCAATGTATATTGCAGCTTTAAATATAGTAGACGGAGTGGAAGGCGTGAGACTTGAAAACTTAAGCGAGCCACAGACCGGTTGTCTGCACGATTTCCAGCTCACACCGGAGGATATGAAGCTTTTATCCACTGCCGATGTTTTTGTAATAAACGGAGGCGGTATAGAGTCGTTTATGTCTGATGTGGCAAAGGCGTATCCGAAGCTTGATGTGGTTGAGGCATGTGAGGATGTGGCACTTCTTTCTGAGGATGATGCAGACAGTGACCACGACCATGATCACGAAGCAGATGCAGAATCGGACAGTGACCACGACCATGATCACGAAGCAGACACAGAATCAGACAGTGACCATGAAGCAGACATAGAATCAGACAGTACGCATGCGCATGACCATGGTGATGAGAATGCCCATGCATGGATGAGCGTGCCGCGTTACCGCACCATGTTCAGACAATCGCATCCCGGCTTGCCGAAAAGGATGCAAAGCATGCTGATGAATATTATGCAAATGCAAAAGCATATGATGCAAAACTTGCAGTGCTTGAAGAAAAGATAAATAGCCTAAAGAGTCTTACCAATGGACAGAATATCATCATATTCCATGAGGCCTATGCGTATGTAGCTGATGATTTTTCCATGAATGCATGCTATCTGTTAGACCTTGACGAGGAGCGTTCAGTCAGCGCAGGTGAGATAAAACAGGTAATAGGTGCCATAAAGGATGATGGAGTGTCGGTAATACTAGCTGAGGAGCTCTACGGAAAGAGCATGGGAGATACCGTATCGCGTGAGACAGATGTGCATGTGATTTATATCGACCTCTCAACAGGGGAGAGTACGACAAGGACAGCTATCTTTATGGTATGGAGCACAATATAGAGCTTATCAAAGAGGCATTTACTAAATAAAATTGGAGAAAATATGCGGAAAATAATACAGCCATGTGGCTTTCATTGCATAAAAATAAATAACCTTGGAGTGAGCTTTGGAGAGCAGACAGTGCTTGAGGATGTAAATATGCACATACACTGTGGCTCCTTCAATGTCATAATAGGCCAAAACGGTGCAGGAAAATCTACACTCATAAAGGCGATACTCGGCGAGATACCTCACACCGGTACGATTGAGTTCAAGGATACTAAGGACGGACATATGGCTAAGCTTAAAATCGGCTATGTGCCGCAGTCTGTCAATATCGAGAAAAATACACCGGTCAGCGTGTATGACCTCATAGCAAGTTATCAGTACAATTATCCTGTTTTTCTGCCAAAAAGTAAAAAGATAGAGGTAAAGATAAGGGAGACACTCGAGGCATTTGAGGCTGAGGAGCTCATCGACAAGCAGGTGTGCAACCTCTCGGGAGGACAGCTGCAGAGAGTGCTTCTTTCCATGGCAATCATGGACGAGCCGAACCTGCTGCTGTTGGATGAGCCGGTGTCCGGAATAGACCAAAACGGCATGGAGCTTTTCTATAAGACCATGGATTATTTAAAGACTCACTATGACCTTGCAATCATACTGATATCGCACGATCTGGACTATGTGGCAAAGTACGCAGACCATGTTGTACTGCTTGATAAGACCGTTGCAAAGCAGGGAACTGTTAAGGAAGTCTTCGAGAGCAAGGAATTTGAGAGAATTTTTTACACAGGAGAGGAATCCTGGGTGAGAGAGGAGGAGCACAAATGAATATAACCTCCTGGCTTCAATATGATTTCATGAGAAATGCCTTATCGCTGTGCTCATCATCACACCGCTTTTTGGCATAATGGGAACCATGATTGTAAACAAAAAGATGGCATACTTTTCAGATGCACTCGGACATTCAGCACTTACCGGAATCGCTGTCGGAGTGGTATGCGGCATGGCAGACACCTCGCTTGCCATGGTGATATTTGCGATAGTGTTTGCACTTCTTTTAAATAAGATAGGCAGTCTGAACACTGCATCGACAGATACCATTATATCGGTATTTTCATCGTGCTCTGTGGCGATAGGTCTTGCGATACTGTCAAAGGGCGGCAATTTCAGCAAATACTCAAGTATACTGGTGGGCGATGTGCTAAGCATCACAAAGACTGAGATAGTTTATCTAATTGTGATTTTTGTGGTCACGATAGTGTTCTGGGTGTTTTGCTTCAATAAGCTCAACGCCATATGTATACACAGAAGCGTGGCAAAAAGCAAGGGCATCCATGTGCGTCTTCTGGATAATCTGTTTGCGGTGCTTGTAGCACTCATAGTTATGCTATCCATCAAGTGGATAGGTATACTTATAATAAATGCTCTGCTTATATTACCAGCGGCTTCATCAAGGAATATTTCGGAAAATATGCGTGAGTATCATTTCTTTTCAGTGATATTTTCAGTATTTTCCGGTATAGTCGGCCTCGCAGTGTCATACTACACCAATGTGGCAACAGGTCCGATGATAGTGATTATTGCATCGGTAATATATTTTTCGACATTTATATTTGGCAGAAAGCTGAAAAAATAACGGCTAAAGCTATAAGCAACAGACGCAAAACAGCCGATACACAATATAAGAGAAAGACTGTTTAGCTATATCAGACGCTATACAGGTTGATAATAGTATAGCGGGAAAGGATTCCCGCACGCACATTACCAGGGAGGGATGAGAGATGTTAGATGCTATTTCAAGTGTAGTTTCAGCAGTAGCGGCGCAGAGTGTCACAGCAAAGGACGAGGCGCAGACAAAGAATACTAATACCGCTTCAAAGAAACAGGATGCAAAGACGGATAAGTCGGATGCAAAGACTGCAGGCTTCAGCGACGAGGCAGCTGTATATGAGAAATCAGACAGCAAGGATGATTCAAAGGATACTGCAAAGAGCACAGTAAACCAGAAGATGAGCAAGGCAGACAGAGATGCACTGGTACAGGCGCTTAAGGATGATGCCAACGCCAGACAGCAGCAGCTTATCGAGATCGTCAGAAAGTCCATGACAGGACAGGCTTCAACCTGGGACAAGTCACAGGGCTTAAAGAGTCTGTTTGAGAATCTGACTGTAGATGCAGATACGATAGCGCAGGCCAAAAAGGACTCGCAGAGGATGGATACTGGGGAGTTGGAGGAAGACCTCAGACCGTATTCTTGACTTGCAAAGGCACTGTCGGGAGGCGACAAGGACAAGGCTGATGAGCTTTTGAATGCATTCAAGAAAGGCTTTTCACAGGCAACAGGAGCCTGGGGAGACAAGCTGCCATCAATTTGCCAGGATACTTATGATGCCGTAGTCAAGAAGTTTGATGACTGGAAGAATGCACAGAGGACACACAGGTACAGGCTAGAAGCCGGATGTGTATGTAAAAGTGTCGTGATGGAACGAATATTATATAAGAAATCTGATTTATGAATTATGAAAAGGGGGCTGCACGCAGCGTGCAGTCACCTTTTTAGCGCTTGTTATATTTTTTTGAGAGGTGTATAATAGAAGAATAGTATATAAGTATCATTATTCATGTGGAGGAAATATCATGAAATTAGACATGTCAAAGTGGAAAGCACTTAGCATCAAAAATCGTTTAAAGAAAGGCTTCAGACTGTACATTTGTAGCATCGGCATCGGGGTTATCGCGGGTATTCTTATGATTCTTGTATCAATGAGATATTCCAGCGCACTAACTTTTACGGATTTTCACAGGGAGATATAGGAAAGGTTATGGTAACCTTCTCAGAGACACGAAGCGCTACACGAGCTCTTATCGGTTATACAGCTTCTGACACATTAAGTAAGATGTCTGATACACATGATTCTAAAAAGGAATCATTTCAAAAATACTGGAAAGAGCTGCAAAGCTCTATAAAGACAGATGAGGAGCAGGCTATATATGATGATATAAACAGTAAGCTCGACTCATACTGGAGTCTCGATGATGAAATCGGACAGTTAGGTAGGAATGCTACAGATCCTGAGACACAGAAGGAGGCCGAGGAGAGAGCAGTAGCAGATCTTGCACCTGCATATGATGATATATATCAGCAGCTTGTTGCCCTTATGGATACAAAGGTAACAGAGGGAGATAATTTAAGCAAGAGATTATCATTAGTATCATATGCCGCATTTGGTATTGTTATTGTTATCATTGTCAGTTCATATTTTATCTCGATGAAAATCGGGGACGAAGTTGCAGTTGGTATTTCTAAACCACTCGATGAGTTAAAACAGAGATTACGTACATTTGCACAGGGTGATCTTGAGGCTCCATTCCCGGCAGTTGATTCACAAGATGAAATTGCTGATATGGTAGGGGTTGCGAAAAACATGGCAGCAGACCTTAAGACTATCATATCTGACTCTGACAAGCTTCTTGGAAAGATGGCAGAAGGAGATTATACAGTTTCATCAGACATGGAAGATAAATATACCGGAGATTTTATTGGACTTCTCATGGCAATGCGTCAGATGAAGACACAGATGAATGATGTTATGTCACATATCAATGAGATATCATCACTTGTTACAGCAGGTTCTAACAACCTTGCTCAGGCAGCACAGGAAATCGCAGAAGGTGCTATGGATCAGTCAGCAGCCATTGAGGAGCTTCAGGCTACATTTGCAGATATCACAGGCGGTGTTGAGAAAACATCTGAGAAGCTCAATGATACATACAGGATTGCACAGGAGTATGCTGAGGAAGCAGATCACAGCCATACAGAGATGCAGGGCATGGTTGATGTTATCGGACGCATCAATGATACATCTAAGCAGATTGAGAATATCATTTCTGAGATTGAGGATATTGCCAGTCAGACAAACCTTCTTTCACTCAATGCAGCTATCGAGGCAGCGCGTGCAGGTGAGGCAGGTAAAGGATTCGCAGTTGTTGCGGGACAAATCAGAAGTCTTTCAGAGCAGAGTGCCAAGGCTGCAGTTGACACACGTCAGCTTATAGAGAGTGCCATTGCGGTATCTAACGAGGGTAATGAAGCTGCAGAGCGCGTAAGTACTTCTATTGAAAAGGTTATCAATGGTATGAAGGAAGTTGCAGATTCTTCTCAAAAACTCAGCGAGATTGCAGAGGAGCAGGCAAAGGCTATGGAGCAGGCAGAGGCCGGTATTAATCAGATATCAGATGTTGTACAGTCCAACTCAGCAAATGCAGAGGAAACATCAGCAACAAGTGAGGAGCTTTCAGCACAGGCGGAGACAATGAACGAGCTGATTAGCAAATTTATATTGGAAAAGAAATAGAAAAATTGTACATACGAGTTTAGAGAAACTTTTTAAAAAAAGCCCCACAAGCATTATTGATATGCTGTGAGGCTTTTTGTTGTGGTGCGTTAGAGGGTTACTTTTTAAATCTAGTAAACATGTACTATGTGAACATAGTTTTTTGTGCGATACGTGGAAAATCTGAAAAGTAATGAAAATGAACAATTAAATGAGAATATTTAAATTTGCTCTTTTTGGCAGGGTGTGTTATAATCCTTGTATACAAAAACAGAGGTAATACAATATGGGTAGTAATAACGATATTTCATTAAAAGCATTAGCCAAGATTAACCTGGGGCTGGATGTGGTGAGGCGCAGAGAGGACGGATATCATGAGGTCCGCATGATTATGCAGACCATTCAGCTGTATGACAGGCTCGATATCAAAAGGACACAGGAGCCCGGCATACAGATACAGACCAATCTGTCTTTTCTCCCTGTAAACGAGAACAATCTCATATACAAGGCTGCAAAGCTTCTGATGGATGAGTTTTCTATAACTGACGGTGTATCAGTGAAGCTGGACAAGCGTATTCCTGTTGCAGCAGGGATGGCGGGGGGCAGTACTGATGCGGCAGCCATGCTTATAGGTGTAAACAGGCTTTTTTCACTGGGACTGACAAAGAGACAGCTTATGGAAAGAGGTGTGCAGATAGGTGCGGATGTACCATACTGTATTATGAGAGGTACGGCGCTGGCCGAGGGTATAGGAGAGGCGCTTAGTCCTCTTCCTCCAATGGTAAAGTGTCCGGTGCTTATTGCAAAGCCGTCCATCTCGGTATCCACAAAATTTGTGTATCAGAATCTGAAGCTTGATGATACGACTATTCATCCGGATATAGACCGCCTGATAGATGATATAAAGGCTAAGAATCTGCATGATATCGCAGCGCATATGGGAAATGTCTTAGAGACTGTGACCATACCAAATTATCCGGTGATAGATGAGATAAAGAAGCATATGCTTTCAAATGGCGCGGTAGGAGCCATGATGAGCGGTAGTGGTCCGACGGTTTTTGGTCTGTTTGACGATGAAGATACTGCAAAGAAAGCGTACAAAGCCATGAGAAGCTCACATCTTGCCAGACAGGTGTATCTGACATCTGTATATAATAATCGCAAATAACGTGATATCCGGATAGCACAGCGGGTGCTTTATAGTTACTTTTTTCTTATATGTGAGAATGATAATACAAGAGATAGGAGAAGTTTGATGACTGATAATTTAACTTTAAATATGGATGCATATCTGCCACTGCGTGATGTGGTGTTTAATACACTTCGTGAGGCAATTTTAAAGGGCGAGCTCAAGCGGGAGAGAGACTTATGGAGCTGCAGCTTGCGTCAAAGCTTGGAGTCAGCCGTACACCTATACGTGAAGCAATCAGAATGCTTGAGCAGGAGGGGCTTGCAGTCACAATGCCGAGAAAGGCGCAGAGGTTGCAAGATGACTCTCAAGGATATGAGGATGTGCTTGAGGTGAGAGAGGCTCTCGATGAGCTTGCAGCCAAAATAGCCTGTAAGAAAATCAGTGATGAGCAGCTTGCGAATCTAAAAACCATAAAGGACGAGTTCAAGAGGAGCATGGACTCAGGAGATGTGAAAAAGATAGCTGAAGAGGATGTGAAGTTTCACGATGCTATCTATGAGGCGACCAACAATGCTAAGCTTGTATCTATGATGAACAATATCCGCGAGCAGATGTACCGCTATAGAGTGGAGTATTTGAAGGACCCAAAGAATTATCCGATGCTTGTGAAGGAGCATGATGCCATCTACAGGGCGCTTGAGGCAAGAAATATGGAGCTTGTGACTACAGAAATGCATACGCATGTGGCTAATCAGGCGGTTGCTGTGAAGGCTGTGATACAAAAGCAGGATGAAGAGAAGAAATAAAACAGAATATAACAAACCAGGGGCTGTCGGTCGCACTGATGTGTGAACGGTGGCCTTTTTTTAGTGGTTTAGATAGTTACCAAAAAATAAGTAATCAGGGATATTTGTGGGAATGTATGGTCATACTATATCAGGGATTTTAAATCTGACGGGATTTATTGGGGATATAGGAGAGTTAAAGATGACCACAAACATAGATGAGAACATAAAAAGCTTCAGGCAGATATATTCTGATTGCTCAGATATCAAGATGCAGGAGATGTATCTGGGGCGTGATGCCTCAATAAAGTGTTTTGTTGCTTATATTGAGGTGACATGTGCAGGCTCAGGTATCAATAACAGTGCATTTGGACGATTTACCTCATACCTTGAGGGGATAGAACGGGATCAGGTTAAGGAAGTACTTGACAAAAATCAGGCAGCTCTATCTGAATTTGCACATCTGCACACGGTTAATGAGGCGGCCCAGATGATGCTGACAGGAGACGTGATTTTTTTTGTGGATGGTTATCCGGATGCTTTCAAGCTTCCTGATAAGGGATATCCTGCCATGTCAATTCAGGAGATTGATTCGGAAAAGGTCATAAGAGGCTCCAATGAGGGTTTTGCTGATTCCATAAAGATAAATACAGCGCTTATCAGGCGCAGGTTAAGGAGCACACGCTTAAAGTGTAAAGAGGTGAAAAAGGGACTTCGAGGACACAGCAATGTGGACATACTATATGTGAGAGACCTCGTAAAACCGGGGCTTGTAGAGGATGTGGAAAGAAATCTGGACAGCTATGTAATAGACCATGTGGGTGATTCGGGAGTTCTTGAACAATTTGCTGAGGCAAAATGGTATTCACCGTTTCCACAGCTTCAGACCACAAAGCGGCCGGATGTGGCGGTAAATGCGCTCCTAGAAGGGCGGATGGTGGTGCTGTGCGATAATTCACCGATAGCGATAATATTGCCAACCACCATGAACAATTTTTTAAAAACCGCAGATGATTACTATAACAGAACGATAGCGGCAAGCTTTGCCAGACTGATAAGGTACGTGGCTGCCTTCATGTCATTTACATTGCCGGGGCTTTATCTGGCGGTCACAAATTTTCATACACAGATACTGCCGACACCTCTCATACTGGCGTTTTATGAAGCCAGACTCGGCTGCCCGTTTCCCCAGCTCATAGAGGTGCTCATGATGGAGCTGTCCTTTGAGCTGCTTCGCGAAGCCGGCATAAGACTTCCCGGAGCAATGGGAAACACGATAGCATAGTCGGAGGCCTCATAATCGGACAGGCAGCAGTGGATGCAAATTTAGTAAGCCCTATAGTGGTCATCCTCGTTGCATTCACCGCACTCTGTTCGTTTGCCATACCGAGTGAGGAGTTTGCATTTTCATTTAGGATACTCAAATTCGCTGTAATAATGATGTCGGCATGGCTTGGATATTTTGGATTTTTAATAAGTCTGATGGTGATACTTTTGCATCTCGCAAAGCTCAAAAGCTGTGGTTACCCATACATGATGCCATTTGTGGGCAGCGAGCTGACAGGCGGCGAGGATGAAAAGGACAGTATCATACGATTTCCGCTTCGCAGACTATGGAGGCGGCCTGTATTTGCAAGAGAAAAGGAGTGCAGAAAGCTGAAAGGAAATAAGGATGACTAAAAATATGAGCACAAGCTACACATTTGCACAAAACGAAAGCATATCGCCCCGCCAGCTATACAGGCTATACGTCTTTAATCTGCTTGGAGTCGGCACACTGGTGCTTCCAAACAATCTGGCAAAGCTTGGAAAGTACGCTTTTATCTCAATCGCACTCGGAGTTTTCATGGCATGGCTATTCATGTGGATAGTAAGCGAGGTGCGTGAACGCAGGAAAACAATATATGACAGAAGCATTGATAAAACAAAATGTGCGAAAATGTTAATTTATGATTTAATTATTGCGATATACGAGCTGTCACAGGCCGCATTTCTTGCATGGATATTTGTAAAGCTGATACGTGACAGCCTTATACCGGATGAGTCATTTACAGTTGTACTCCTTGTGATAATGGCGGTATGCGCTTATGCGCTAAGTGGCGGAGTGGAGTGCCGGGCAAGGGTATACGAGGTAGTATTTTTCTTTGTGCTGATACCGCTTGCTGCTATGCTTTTGTTTGCGATATCGGATGTGAGATTTGACTATCTGATGATTAAGGACAGAGTCGGTGTGGACTTTGGCATAGCGGATATATTTGCGGGTGCATACTATGTGTTTGCAGCATCCATTTCCGTGTTCAATATACTGTTTGTAAGGGAACGCACTGCTTCACAGATACGAGGGAGTGTGAGTAAAGCAATATTCACATATGCAGGCATTCTTTTTTTATTGTATGCAGTATTGCTTGGAAACTTTGGAAAATATTCACTGTCGGAAATAGAGTTTCCGGCTGTCGTACTGATGAGTGATGTGCAGATAAAAGGCAGCTTTTTCAAGAGGGCAGATGCACTGATGCTGTCGGTGTGGTTTTTCACGCTGTTTTCAGTACTCAATATGAGCCTTTATTATGCGGTTTTAAGATGTGAGAATTTTGCTGAAAATACGGGAAAAATTATATTTACATTTAATAAAAACCGGCATTCCTGCAGCAATAAGCAATCTGGCTCTGACAGACAGAAAAGCCATGACAAGGAAAAGAGCACTATGAGAAGCAGGTGCATCATTTTTGTCATAGCAGTCACAGTGACCTTAGCATATATTCTTGAAAGTGGAGATGAAATCGTGAAAAAATATCTTGGATTTTTATTGTGCATAGCGATACCGGTCATAGTAGTGCTGACGATAGGTCTCATGCTCACCGCTGCAGTGCAGTGGAACTTGAGGAGCGCTGTTTTCCGACACTTGCGGCGGTGGATATTGTAGATGTAGATACTGACGAAATAACCGATAAAGAAGTAACTGATAACAAAGCATATGTTAGCCACAGAGATGTTTCGACAAATGAAAATAGCGGATATATAGAGTTTTATTATAACATGGACAAATCCTACGAACCGGAATATGCAGATGATATCAAAACAGCAGTGGACAGCTTCGAGGATCGGCTGTCACAAAAAGCCGATACCAATCATTTGAAGGTGATTTTAATAGGAAAAACACTTAGAAAAGATAAAGCAGCTTATTCAGATTTCATGGAATATTGCAAGACATCAAAAAAATTTCCGAGAAACACATATGTGTGCATAGCAGATGATATAAATGATATCTTTGATAACATGGGTGATTATTATGAGCAGAAAATAAATAAGGAGAATCATGAGGATGGTGAACCGATAATTACACTTGGCACCTTGCTGGATGACTATACGAATGAAATTCATGAAACCCGGTAAAATTTTCAAAAATGATGAATAAGCTCGTCAAATAAGGCAATACTTGTTTACATGAGAAAGAAAATAATAATAACAACCATAGCAATAATATCCCTTACGGCAGTGATAGCTGCAAAAAATCATACACCTGCCGCAAACACCAATAGTATAGCGTGTACAGCCGACATGCAAAAATCCATCGCCGACAAAATCCTGCGTTTCCACGTGCTGGCAAACAGCGACAGCGAAGCAGACCAGAATGTGAAAAAGCAGGTGCGCGATGCAGTAGGGGCTTACATAGAGCCATATCTGCTGGAGTGCGAAAATATCGAAGAAACCAGAGCCACCGTAAATGACCATATGGACGAAATAATAGCGGTATCAAAGGAGACGCTTGCAGCAAACGGTTTTACATATGGCGCATCGGCAGAGCTTACACACACCGATTTCCCGGAAAAGACGTATGGAGACTATACATTTCCTGAGGGAAATTACGAGGCGCTTGAAATAACACTGGGCGATGGAGCCGGTCATAACTGGTGGTGCGTGCTGTATCCAAACATGTGCTTTAGGGGCAGTGTGTACGAGGTGGTGGAGGACGAAGCAAAGGAAAATCTTAAGGAGGTACTCACTCCGGACGAGTATGAGAGCATATTTGACAGTGGAAAATATGAAATAAAACTAAAAATCCTTGATATTTTCAGATAAAACAGTTAGTATATTCATGCTGAAAAAATATATTAAAAGAAAATATGTGATGAGAAATTATTTAAGCGTGAATTAATTTAGATATGCAAGAGGATAAGGAGAAAGAAATGACAAAGGATGTAGTAGTATCATTAAAGGGCTTACAGCTCGCACCGGACCAGCAGTCGGATGCGGTAGAGGTGATTGCCCGGGAGAGTATTATATAAGAAATAACAAGCACTATGTGCTTTTTGAGGAGATAATGGAGGGTGAGACCCAGACACTCAAAAATATGCTTAAATTCAATGAAAATTATCTTGAGTTCACCCGCAAGACCTATGAGTGTACATATGATATTTGAGAAGGGAAAGAAAAACCTGACATATTATTATACACCGTTTGGAAGTATCCAGATAGGTATTGATGCCACAAGCATAGAGGTAAAGGAGACTGAGGACGAGATAAGGGCAGAGGTAAAGTATGCACTTGATGTCAACTATGAATTTGTAGGCGACTGTCACATCAATATAGCTGTGAAGAAAAAAGGAGCAGCAGTCAAAATTGCATAAAAGTCTGCCAAGCCTATGGGGTAAAAAATATATAAAGCATATATGGATAGAGCATATAAAAAACAGAGCATGTGAGGATGAAAGCCATCCCACATGCTCTGTTTATGTACATGAAAATTAAATCATGATATTATTTCTGCTTGGCCTTTTTGGCAGCCGCTTTAGCAGCTTTTCTTTCAGCCTTTGCAGCCTCCTCAGCCTTGAGCTGTTCGTTGGCCTTGCTGTAGTTTTCTGCCATTCTTGCACGGAAGCCTTTTTTCTTCTTAGGCTTCTCAAGAGGTCCTCTGATACCGCGGACAGCTGTGATGTAGATACCGCTGACAGAAGCCTTAACCTCTTTCTTTAAAGGAATCTCATCAAAGATCTGCTCGTCTGCGATAAGAGTCATGACTCTTGGTCCGACCTTGGCCTTGACTACAGGCAGCTTTGAGCGGCGCATAAGCTTTGGTGTCTGCTCAATAATCTGCTGTGGGAGACCGGCATCCTTTAGCTTCATACGCTTTTTGTCAATGATTAGCATATTGACAGTCTGTGATGCTGCAGCTATCTGCTCGTCCTGCTCTTCCTTTCTTTTTTGTGCTTTTTTACCGAGGATTGTTAATACTATAAATGCTACCACAAGCACTACTGCGATAACAATAAGTACGATTAATGCTGGATTCAAAACGTATCCCTCCTAAAAATTTGCTTATTTAAATTAATTTTATCAAATATGCTAAAAAAAATCAATCTTTATTGCAAGAATAGGTAAAACCGTAATATAATAGAACTATATTTTGGGAAAACTCTTTAGAAGATGCAAAGGGGTACTTATTAATGAAGAAAATTGCTCTTCTGGCTGATGGCTGGAGAAGATATGTAACATATTCGTGGGTTGAGGGTATCATGGAAGGCTCTAAAGAGCTGGGACTGGATGTGTGCATGTATTTTTACAACACCAACGGAACCTGGAGTCAAGATCCAAAGTTTAACAAAGGCGAGTATGCGCTGAACGATTTGCCTGATTTAAACAGCTTCGACGGAGTGGTATTTGACTGCACCAATACGATCAACCAGGATGAGATACATTATATGGTCAGAAAGCTTCAGTCGGTAAATGTGCCGGTAGTGAGTATCGGGTATAAGGTTGATGGGTTTTACTATGTAGGCAACGACAATAAGAGGCTGTTTCGCAAGGTGATGGATCATATGTACTATGAGCATGGCTGCAAAAGCTTTGTGTTTGCAGGTGGTCCGCCGTATCATTATGAGAACAGAATTCGTTTTGAGGCCTTCAAGAAGGCTTTAAGTGATTATGGCATACCACTTACAGCTGATATGTACATGTTTGGTGATTTTGATTATCAGACAGGTGTCAGGTATATGAGTGATTGGCACGAGAGCAAAAAACCGTTACCGGATGTGTTTTTATGTGCAAATGACAATATAGCAGCAGGGCTGTGTGCGACAGCAGAGGTTCTCGGATACAAGGTACCACAGGATTTTAAGGTCACAGGCTTTGACAATCTGGATAAGGCTGCGTACTTTAACCCACAGATTACAACAGTGGAGCACAACAGGGGCAATATAGGCAGAAAAGTTCTTGAGATATTTAAGGCGCTTTGGAATGGCACGGGCGATGCTTCTGATAAATACCTTGATTCTGAGTTTATCCCGGCTGAGAGCTGCGGATGCCCTAATACCGGCAGAGTGGATTATCGTAATTACATAAAGAATATTATCAAAGGCTCCGTTGCAAAAGAGCAGGAGGAGGATGCAGTAATGATCCTCCAGAAAGAGCTCGAGGAGTGCAATGAATACTATGATTTGTTTGAGAGATACTCTGACTATATACAGAGCATGAAGTGTGACGGAGTGTATGTGGTCGGTGTTTCTGATCTGGCAGCTGCAAGGAACAATGCACACTTTAGGAAGCATGGCTATGATATTGACGACGAGGTTGTACTCTATGCGGATGACAATGACAATGGAAAGCTTGAGTTTAAGAGTGTAAATGACCTTATGCAGTACATGCAGAGTGTAGATAAAAACACCTGTTATATGTATTACTCGCTACATTTCAGGGACGAGATAGTGGGCTATGTAATACTCAGGAATCCTGAGTTTTGTACGACCATCCTGAGCAGTTTGATATACAGTCTGCCTTGCTCAAGAAGCTTGAGAATCTTTTTAAGCAAAAGGTACTTGAGAATACAAATAATGAGCTTAAGAATCTCTACAACCATGATGCGCTCACAGGTCTATACAATCGTGTGGCATGCAATGAGATGGTCATTCCTATGTTTGCTGAGCTTGAAGACCAAAATGTCGGCTGCACCATAGTATTTCTCGATGTGGATGATTTTAAGGACATAAATGATACATACGGACACAAGTACGGTGACGAGCTTTTAAAGACTGTGGCGAGGGTGCTTGATGAGCAAAAGCCTGAAGGAAGTATGGTATATAGATTCGGTGGAGATGAATTTATCGTGTTTATCCCCGGGGACAGGCATGACACTGCTGAGAAGTATATAAAGCGCGTGTATGATATCATGGAGCAGCATAGCCTGTTTATCAGTCACGGCATCATATATACGAAGCCGGGCAGTGGTAAGAGCTTTGACGATTATCTCGTAAGTGCTGACACAAAGATGTATCAGCTTAAGCAGCAACACAAGCAGAAAAAGGATAGCAATTTCTTAAAGGGAGTGGATATTTCATCCGTTCCTATGATGGTTGACAATAATATACAAATAATGGATAGGGAAGGTCATGTGTGCAGGGTATTTGATTTTTTAAAGCTGAATAATGTAAATTCAGTCCGTCTGCGCATATGGAATGAGCCTGATAAGGTGCCGGAGTCTAATGGGTATTGCAGTCTTACATATGTTCTCGAGATGGCTCATGTCATTAAAAATACAAAATGCATTTTCTGCTTGATTTTCATTATTCGGATTACTGGGCAGATCCGGGACAGCAGAATAAGCCTGATGCGTGGAAGAATTTGAGCTTTGATGAGCTGAAGGAGCAGTGCACAAGTACACATATGATGTGCTATACAGATTAAAAATCATGGATTGTGCGCCGGATATGGTTCAGATTGGCAATGAAATAAGGAGTGGTATGCTGTTTCCGGATGGTGCAGTGCCACAGTACAGGCAGCTGGCTGAGCTTGTAAATGAGGGAATCAGAGCTGTCAGGGAGCTGCTCCCGGAGACAAAGGTCATGATTCATCTGGATCAGGGAGGCAGATATAACTGTATTATGCCGTGGCTTGATTCTATGTTTAATGCGGGCCTGCTGCCGATTGACGCGATTGGCCTTTCCTTTTATTCGTTTTGGCATGGTACCTTCATGGATTTGAAGGATACTATGAGCAGGATCATAAAATTATATAATCTGCCGGTTTATATTGTGGAGACAGCTCATCCGTGGAGGCATTGCAAGGGAGATCATATCTCGAAGGAACTCATGGAGACTGCAGGCTTGATGCAGGCAGCGCAGAGCAGAAGAAGTCTCTTGAAATAATCATGCAGATAGCAGCAGAGGTGTCAAAGGATACCGGAAAGACCGGTGTATACTACTGGGAGCCTGTCGGTGTGCCTGGTAAAGGCATGGGAACCTGGTTTGAGAATATGGGTATGTTTGACGAGCATGGCAGGCTTTGCCGGGCTGGGATGCAATCAGGGACTTTGATCAGAAAAATCCTCCGATTAAAGAGCTTGATAAGTATATTGAATCACTTTATGAGTATGAAGAAACACCGGAGGTGGAGGATTTCATGAAGCTTCTTATGATTCATGGAAATCTAATCTCAAATCCTGAATTTAAGGATGGATTTAATAATTGGCAGATTGAGACAAGCCTCGAAGAAAGACAGTATACACTGGGTAAGGATGGAGTGTTTATCTCTTCGGATGCCAATTTTGACTATTCGATAAGCCAGACGGTGGATATTGAATATACCGGTGAGTATATAGCAGCGGTTGAATATAGAGGAACCAATACAACAGGTGTCGAGGTCGAGCTGTTTATGGATGTGGAGGATGAAAGCGGCGTTCATACATATACAAGCGACATTTTCCCGGCTGATGTCAGGTTTGTGACACATCTGCTTAAGCCGGTAAGGCTGCAAAAGAATGCCAGGGTGACAGTAGGGCTTAGGATGCATACGCCTCCGGTGTTTGCAAAGATAAAGAAAATTTCACTCGTTGTAATTTAACTTGATATGTGATATTGTAGATAGGTATAGTGTTTTGCGGATGCGTTTTTGCCGTGGCAGGGCATTGTACATATAAATAACATGACTTACAGATTTCAGGAGGATTCCAATGAGTGAGAAGAAGAATACAGGTAAGAAGCAGTCATAGCGGTGATTGTGATTGCACTTATCGTGGTAATTATTGCGCTTGCTGTTGTGATAAGCAACAAGAGCAAAAAGGGTGGCTCAAAGAGCGCAACAGAGGCAGGCACCGAGGCCGGCAGCGAGACGATGCGAAGCGGACAGTTTGACATAGACTACGCAAAGCAGGTTACAAAGCTTGCAGACTATTCAGGTGTTGCAATTACTGTCTCAAACGATTATGAGATAAATGATACAGCAAAGCAGACATATCTGACCAATGTGCTTCAGTCATATGGTGCAGATGCGTACAAGCAGGTTACAGATCGTGATACAGTTGCAGATGGCGATTATGTCAAGGTTGATTACACAGGATATAAGGATGGCAAAGCATTTGATGGTGGTTCTGCTACAGATGTGATGCTTGATGTGACAAATAACAGCCAGGTCGGCGGTTCATCCTTTATTGATGGATTTACAAAGCTATAATCGGAGCCAAGGTGGGTGACAAGGTTAAGGGTGACGTGACTTTCCCTGGGGATTATGGCAATGACGACTTAAACGGACAGACAGTTACATTTGAGTATACAGTAAAGGGCATTTACTCAGCAGATCCTGTTGCACTTGCTGATATGACAGACGAGCAGGTCAACACAGTGTTTGGAAAGGCCGGGGTGACAACTAATGCCCAGCTTACCACACAGATTGAGAAAGATTTGAAGCAGCAGCTCTACAGCGCTGAGGTGGACAAGATAAAGAGCTACATGATTGAAAACAGCACAGTCGAGATTCCTGATGAGTATCTACAGGCCAGACTCAATGAGTATATTGCTTCATTTACCAAAGAAAATGTCAAGGATGGACAGACACTTAAGAAATATTTAAAGTCCAACTACAACATGACAGTGGATCAGGCCACAGAGAAGTGGAAGGAGAATCTGACAGACCAGATAAAGACAGAGTTCATCTTTGGACTTATCGCTGAGAAGGAAAATATCAAGATGGATGATGATGCCTTCAACAGCTATGTGGATTACATCGTATCAGCCAGCAATGGTCAGTTCAGTAAGGCTTCTGAGGTATACAAGTATTTTGGAAGCGGACACAAGGATGAGGGAAAGACATACCTTAAGAACCAGTACCTTGTAAACAAGGCTATCGATACAGTCACAGAGAAAGCAAATGTGACATTTGAGGATGGCAGTGCAGCGCCGGATACTTCAAGTGGCAGCGCGGATGCCGAATAATAACGATAAATATGCTGTCTGTGGTGATGCGCAGGCAGCTTAAATGGAGGATTAGATAATGGAACTTACAAACATACGCGAGATTTTCCGCAACAAGGACAAATTCGCTGACAAAGAGGTGACTATCGGAGGATGGGTCAGAAGCAATCGTAATTCAAAGAATTTTGGATTTATCGTGGTAAACGACGGTACATTTTTTGAGCCAATCCAGGTTGTATACGGAAATGGCTTAGACAACTATGATGAGGTTGGCAAGATCAATGTCGGAGCTGCAATTATCGTAAGAGGTACACTTGTGCTTACTCCGGATGCAAAGCAGCCATTTGAGATTCAGGCCGCAGAGGTGACTGTTGAGGGTGCATCCACACCGGATTATCCTCTGCAGAAGAAGAGACATACATTTGAGTATCTTCGTACAATCTCACACTTAAGACCTCGTACCAATACTTTTGAGGCAGTTTTCAGAGTGCGCTCACTCTGCGCATATGCTATTCACAAATTCTTCCAGGAGAGGGATTTTGTGTACGTGCACACACCGCTTATCACAGGAAGTGACTGTGAGGGTGCAGGAGAGATGTTCCAGGTGACTACACTTGATTTGAACAATCTCCCTATGACAGAGGATGGAAAGGTGGATTTCTCAAAGGATTTCTTTAATAAGCCTACCAACCTTACTGTTTCAGGACAGTTAAACGGCGAGACATATGCTATGGCATTCAAGAATATCTACACCTTCGGACCTACCTTCCGTGCGGAGAATTCAAACACCACACGTCATGCGGCAGAGTTCTGGATGATTGAGCCTGAGATTGCTTTTGCAGACCTTGAGGATGATATGATGCTTGCAGAGAGCATGCTCAAGTATGTTATCAACTATGTGCTTGAAAATGCACCTGAGGAGATGGCATTTTTCAACAATTTCGTGGACAAGGGACTCCTTGACAGATTAAGAAATGTTGTTGAAAATGATTTTGCCCGTGTGACATATACAGAGGCTATAGATATCCTTTCAAAACACAACGACAAGTTTGATTACAAGGTATCATGGGGCTGTGATTTGCAGACTGAGCATGAGAGATACCTTACAGAGCAGATTTACAAGCGCCCTGTATTTGTCACAGATTATCCGAAGGAGATAAAGGCCTTCTACATGAAGCTGAATGACGACGGAAAGACCGTTGCAGCAGTTGACTGTCTCGTGCCGGGAATCGGAGAAATCATCGGTGGAAGCCAGAGAGAGGATGACTACGACAAGCTTCTTGCCAGAATAAATGAGCTTGGACTTTCAGAGGATGACTACAAGTTCTACCTTGACTTAAGAAAATACGGCTCTGCAAGACACGCAGGCTTTGGACTGGGCTTTGAGAGATGCGTAATGTATCTTACCGGCATGGGCAATATCCGTGACGTTATCCCATTCCCTAGAACAGTTAATAACTGTGAGCTGTAATCACGAATGAATTTCATACATGAATAATTACCGCCCTTTGCACATATATATGATGTGTGGAGGCGTTTTTATGTGGAGAAAAATCAAAGGTCCTGTGATAACAATATGTATCATGCATCTTACGGCGCTTTTGTGCCTTATCATACTTTCCATAGTACAGTGCTTTGTCGACATGGCGGAGTGGATAAGCTTTGCACTCTCAATGGCGGTCAATATAGTGGTGGGGCTTGTGTGCGGATTTTTGCTCAAATGCTGCTTTCACCGCAGACGTTTTATCAGGGTGACGGTCGTAGCATACTGGATAACGTATGTGATAGCAACAGTGGTCATAGGTATAGGTGAATCAAAAAATATATTCGAGCTTTTGATAATACTCCTTCTGGTAATGTTTTCAGCGCTTGTTTTTCGCTAAAAAAGGACTTTTCATATTGATAATGCTGTGATATAATGTTGAAAGCAAATATGATGTGTCAATCAGACATCGTTAAATGAAAAGGAGATAAAAATGAAACACGTAAAGACATTAAATACAAGAAAATTACAGAACACAGTTAAAAAGGGCGGATGTGGCGAGTGCCAGACATCATGCCAGTCAGCTTGCAAGACATCTTGTACAGTTGGAAACCAGACTTGTGAGCAGTACAAATAGTCATAGGTGAAGCGGATTTAAAGAGTGTGCGCTGATAGGTGCACACTCTTTTCGCAGTGTAATTTTAAAATGTGTATAGAAAGAGAGGAATATTGTAGTGGTTCATCAGTACAAGAACAACGGCTATAATATTGTCTTAGATGTCAACAGTGGCGCAATCCATGTGGTGGATGATGTCACATATGACGTTATTGAGCTGTTTGAGGACAACTCAGCTAAGGAGATTATTGAAAAGCTTGTGGACAGGTATCCACAGACGGAGATAGAAGAAGCAATACAGGAAGTAAATGAGCTTAAGGATAATGAAGAGCTCTTCACAGAAGATACATACAAAGAGCGTATCATAGATTTCAAGAAGCGCCAGACAGTTGTAAAGGCACTTTGCCTTCACATAGCGCACGACTGCAACCTTGCCTGCAGATATTGTTTTGCAGAGGAGGGCGAGTATCACGGCAGACGAGCTCTCATGAGCTACGAGACAGGAAAACAGGCACTTGATTTTTTGATTGCCAATTCAGGCAGCAGGAGAAACTTAGAGGTAGACTTCTTTGGAGGAGAGCCTCTTATGAACTGGGATGTGGTGAAGCAGCTTGTGGCATATGGAAGAGAGCAGGAGAAGCTTCATGACAAGCATTTCAGGTTCACACTCACCACAAACGGTGTGCTCTTAAATGACGAGATTATGGAGTTCGCTAACAAAGAGATGGACAATGTGGTCCTTAGTATCGACGGACGCAAGGAGGTTCATGACCGCATGAGACCTTTCAGAAAGGGCGCCGGCAGCTATGACCTTATTGTTCCGAAATTCCAGAAGTTTGCAGAGAGCAGACATCAGGACAAGTACTATGTGAGAGGTACATACACACATTTCAATACTGATTTTTCAAAGGATGTGCTTCATCTGGCTGATTTAGGTTTTAAGCAGATTTCGGTTGAGCCTGTAGTGGCACAGCCTACAGATGAGTATGCACTTAAGGATTCTGATTTACCTGTGCTCTTTGATGAGTACGACAGACTTGCAGCAGAGATGGTAAAGAGAAACAAGGCAGGAAACGGCTTCAATTTCTTCCATTTTATGATAGATTTAGAGGGAGGACCTTGTGTATATAAGCGTCTTTCCGGCTGTGGCTCAGGAACTGAGTACCTGGCAGTGACTCCATGGGGAGATTTATATCCATGCCATCAGTTTGTGGGCAATGAGGACTTCCTTATGGGTAATGTCTGGGATGGCATCAAGGCCACTGACATCCAGGATGAGTTTAAGTGCTGTAATGTTTATGCCAAGGAAAAATGTCGCAACTGTTTTGCCAGATTCTATTGCAGCGGTGGCTGTGCCGCCAACTCATACAACTTCCACGGCACAATCACTGATGCCTATGATTTAGGCTGCGAGCTGCAGAAGAAGCGTATAGAGTGCGCTATCATGATTAAGGCAGCAGAGGCTGATATGGCAGATGATGCACAATAATTTGAATTTGTCACGGGAAACGGATAGCGGTATTTGTGACCCGTGTGCGAATATATTTGCCATCTGTATACCTATATGGATGGTAGCAAAATGACAGGAAGGTATAAGAAAATGAAAAAAGGAAAGAGTTGGGTGATTATCCTTGTGACAGTCATTTGTATCGGCTTGCTGGGCTGGTATTCCACTGCAGTAATCACCGACACAAAGCAAAAGCAGGAGGCAACTGCTAATGGTGAGAGCACCAAGGATAAGGATTATCAGAATATCAAGCTTGGTCTCGACCTCTCAGGTGGTGTTTCAATCACCTACCATATCAAGGACAAGAATCCTTCAGACAAGGATGTAAATGATACTATCGCAAAGCTCGAGGAGCGTGCAGAGAGCTACACAACAGAGTACTCTGTATACAAGAGCGGGGATGACCGTATCACTGCAGAGATTCCGGGTGTTGACGACCCTAACAAGGTACTCGAGGATCTTGGAAGTCCGGGATCACTGTACTTCATCGCCCAGTATGACAGTGACGGAAATGCCAACTATACAAAGGACACATCGGTTGAGGGCGGCTACAAGCTCAACTATGATATTGACACCTTAAAGGCAAATGGTTCAGTCATCCTCGATGGTAACGATGTAAAGGATGCAAGCGCCCAGTATGACCAGTCATCATCTACATCAACCAAGGAGCCTGTTGTTTCATTAAAGCTCAAGGATGAGGCTATTGACACATGCAGATGCCACAAAGAAGGCAAAGGATGCAGGACAGTCAATCGGTATATACTATGATGATCATTTCATCAGCGTTCCTACAGTAAGTGCCGTTATCTCAGATGGTAACTGTGTAATCAACGGAATGAAGGATTTCGACGAGGCAACAAGCCTTGCAACATTTATCCGTGTCGGAGCCATCAACCTCCAGCTCGAGGAGTTAGAGTCAAATGTTGTTGGCGCACAGCTCGGTGGATCAGCGCTCACAAATGCAGTAAAGGCTGCAATTATCGGAATTATCTTAATCATGATATTCATGATTGTGCTCTATGGTATACTCGGTGTGGTTGCATCTATCGGACTTGCACTCTACTCAATGCTTACAGTACTGTTTATTTACTGGTTTGAGATTACACTTACACTGCCGGGTATTGCGGGTATCATCCTTGGTATCGGTATGGCAGTAGATGCAAACGTTATCGTATTTGCCCGTATCCGTGAGGAAATCGCAGGTGGCAAATCAGTGCTTGCTGCAGTAAATGAGGGCTACAAGAAGGCTCTTTCAGCCATCCTCGATGGACAGATTACAACCTTTATCGCAGCACTTGTGCTTATGGTGCTCGGTTCAGGTACAGTAAAGGGCTTTGCATACACACTTATGATTTCAATTATTCTGTCACTGTTTACAGCTCTTTTTATTGCAAAATACCTTACAAGAGCATTTTACGGTGTCGGTGTCAGAGCTGAGAAGTTCTACGGCAAGGCAAAGAAGAGAAAGGTTATCAGATTTGTACAGAACAGAGTTAAATACTTTGTTATCTCAGGTGTAGTTATACTTGCAGGTATCGGCGGTATGATTTATTTCGGTGCTACAAGCGGCAATGCATTAAACTACAGCCTTGATTCGTAGGTGGTACATCAACCACAGCAGACTTTGGCAAGGATTATACAGCCGCAGAGGTTGAGAAGGACATCGTGCCTTCAGTATCAAAACTCCTTGGCAATAGTGCAGTGCAGGTTACTACAGTCCAGGGCAGCCATAATGTCACATTAAAGACACATACACTTTCACTCGATGAGAGACAGGATCTTGCAGCTCTTCTTGAGAAGGATTTCAATGTTGATGCATCAACTATAGAGACTCAGAGTATCAGCTCAACAATCAGTGGAGAGATGAGAGCAAACGCTGTAAAGGCAGTTATTATTTCATGTATTTTCATGCTGTTATATATCTGGTTCAGATTCAAGGACATCAGATTTGCTTCAAGTGCTATCCTTGCGCTGGTACATGATGTGCTTGTTGTTGTCACAGCATATGCACTTATCAGAATCTCAGTCGCAGTACGTTTATCGCATGTATACTTACAATCGTAGGTTACTCAGTCAACGATACGATCGTTATCTTTGACCGTATCCGTGAGAACCTTCACGGTATCAAGAAGTACTCAGCAGATGAGCTTGCTGATATAGCAAACGAGTCCCTTACACAGACACTTTCACGAAGCATCAATACTTCGCTTACTACATTTGTTATGGTATTGTTACTCTTTATCTTTGGTCATACATCAATCAGAGAGTTCTCATTACCACTCATGGTAGGTGTGCTTTGCGGAACATATTCTTCAATCTGCATCGCTACAGAGCTGTGGTATGTGATGAAGCTTTATCTGGGCAAGAGCGCCATCAAAAAGCAGGCGGCTGCACCGGCTAAGGGTTCTAAAAAAGCTAAGAATTAATAATTAATTTATGGCCCGGCCTTTAAAGGCTGGGCTATTGTTTTTTGTGGACTTATTAACATATGCAGATATGTTTATATATTTATAAATTTATGTGCGGAGTAATAGAATGGAGCATTATTTATATGAAAATTTTTCTGATTTATCTGCTTCTTATGAATATAGCAGGCTTTGCTGCGATGGGAATTGACAAGTGTAAGGCCAAGGCACACGCATGGCGCATCCCGGAGAAGACATTATTTGGGCTCAGCCTGCTGGGCGGAAGCGCCGGTACCTGGGCTGGGATGTATGCCTTCAGGCACAAGACAAAGCATTGGTATTTTGTAAAGGGGATGCCGCTTATTTTCTTTATCCATGTGGTTATTGCATGTGTTGTCTACAGGAATTTCTATTAGAAATTTAATTATACAAGGTAACAAAATACTTAATGTAGGTAAAAAGTAACAAAAAAATGTAGCATATAAGTACATAATTGTGTATAATAGATAACAGGTACAAAACCACTACACAACTATCAAGGAGGACAAAATAATGTGGGCATATGAAAGCGTATTTTATCAGATTTATCCGTTAGGCTTCTGTGGGGCACCATTTGAGAATGATGGTGTTTTGGAGCACAGAATTTTAAAAGTAAATGACTGGATACCTCATATCAAAAAGCTTGGGGCAGATGCAATCTATTTTTCACCGGTGTTTGAATCTGATACACACGGATATAATACAAGGGATTATACAAAAATAGACACAAGGCTTGGCACAAACGAGGACTTCGCACAGGTCTGTGATAATCTGCACAAGGACGGCATAAAGGTAGTGCTGGATGGTGTGTTCAATCATGTGGGAAGAGGTTTTTGGGCGTTCCAGGATGTGCTTAAAAACAGAGAAAGCTCACCATATGTGAACTGGTTTGGCCGTATAGCCTTTGACGGCAATTCAAACTATAATGATGGATTGTGGTACGAGGCTGGGAAGAAACTATGATCTGGTCAAGCTTAATACTGAGAATGAGGAGTAATCCAGCATTATCTTTCAGCGATAAAGGCTGGGGTAGATCGAGTTTGATATAGACGGCTGAGACTTGATGTGGCATACTGCCTCGACCATGATTTCATCAGAAGACTAAGGGAGTTCTGCGACTCACTAAAGCCGGATTTCTTCCTGGTGGGAGAGACACTGCATGGTGACTACAACCAGATTATGAATGATGCAATGCTTCACTCGGTAACGAACTATGAGTGCTATAAGGGTCTGTACTCGAGCTTTAATTCCATGAATATGTTTGAGATAAATCATTCGCTTCTCAGACAGTTCGGACCGGAGCAGTGGACTCTCTACAAGGGTAAGCACCTGCTGTCATTTGTGGACAATCATGATGTGACAAGAGTGGCAAGCATACTGACCAATGAAAAGCATCTGCCACTAATCTATGCAATTGCATTTGGTATGCCGGGCATCCCTTGTGTGTACTATGGCAGTGAGTGGGGAGAGAAGGCAAAAAAAGAAGACGGTGACCCGGCTCTGAGGGCATGCTTTGAAGCGCCACAGTACAATGAGCTGACTGAATGGATTTCAAAGCTCGCAGAGGCAAAGAAGCAGTCAAAGGCACTCTGCTACGGTAATTTCTATTCGGTTGTGCTCACAAACGGCCAGTGCGTTTTCGGTCGTGAATGTGATGGCGAAAAGGTATTCGTGTGCATCAATGCCGCAGGCAGTCGTTTTTCGCGGGCTTTGATATGGGAAAGGGTGATGCCACAGACCTGATTACAGGTGAGCAGGTTACATTAAACGGTGGCCTTGAGCTGCCACCTTACAGTGCATACTTTTTGAGATGACATTTGTATGGACAATAAAAGAAATATTAGAAGAAAAAATGAAAGAAAAGAGCTCATATGTGCTGTCACAGCCGTAGTGGTACTTTACACAGCTATGGAGTCGATAGGCATCACATGCCCCATTAAGTTCATCACCGGAATATCATGTGCAGGCTGTGGTATGTCGAGGGCATGGATGGCATTTTTACAGCTTGATATAGCAAAGGCATTTGCATACCATCCGCTTTTTTGGCTTGTGCCTATTGCGGTAATAGTGCTTTTGTGTAAATCTAAAATAAATATTAAAATTTATAAAATAATTATATTTACAATCATCATTATGTTTGCTATTGTTTATATATGCAGATTGATATGGTCAGGAGATGATGTCGTGGTCTTTGAGCCGGAAAACAATATCCTGTTTCGTATCATCCGTGTAATAAAAAGCAAATAAAAAAGGAGAAAGAAGATGTTTTGTGAGAAATGTGGAAAAGAAATTCCTGATTCAACAAAATTCTGTCCATACTGTGGAGCAGCTGTTTCCAAGGCACAGGATTTTGTCAACAAAGCAGGAGAGGTATTCAATGCAGCAGAGCAGGAGCTTGGAAGTGCATTTGATGAGGTAAAGCAGTCCTTCACAGGAAACAGTGCAAACCAGCAGAATGCAGGTGGACAGTACAATGGAGCTACCAGAACAACGGAGCCGGACAGTACAACGCAGGCTACCAGAATAACGGAGCCGGACAGTACAACGCAGGTTACCAGAATAACGGAGCCGGACAGTACAATACAGGCTACCAGAACAATGGTGGTCAGACTCCTCCACCATACAGGGGAGAGAAGTTAAAGGATGACAGAGGTCTTGCCTCATACATCATCCTGTCTATTATTACATGTGGTATTTATGGATATTATTTCATCTACAAGATGGCTCATGATGTCAATATAGCATGTGATGGAGATGGCGAGAATACATCAGGTCTCGTAGCATTTATCCTGCTTTCAATGATTACATGCGGTATCTATGCATGGTACTGGTACTATAAGCTGGGCAACAGACTTGCAAATAATGCAGGCAGATACGGAGTTGGCATTCAGGAGAATGGAACCACTGTTTTGATGTGGTGCATATTTGGTACACTTATCTGTGGAATCGGACCATTCATCGCTATGCATATCCTTATCAAGAACTCAAATATGATCTGCAATGCTTACAACAGGCACATGGACTTATGTAATTTGAGTTTTGATTTAATTTAATTAAATAATTTGATTATATTATTTCTAAAGCGGGAGGCAGTTTGCATTAAGCAGACTGTCTCCTTAAATTTTGTATATTAAATTAAACGGTAAATATTATTGAAAAAGGTCATTCAGACATTGACAAAAATTTGTCAAAGTGTTACTATTTTTTTATAAATTACGACAGAAATGTCGGTTATACATAGGTTTTTTAAGGAGGATTTATACAATGAGCGAGTTCAAAAATTTAACACTTGACGTAGCAGATCAGATTGCAGTACTTGCAATCTCAAGACCGGCTGCTCTTAATGCATTAAACAGTGAGACTCTTGATGAGTTAAATGTAGCATTAACAGAGATAGAGGCAAGAGACGATGTTAAGGTGCTTATCCTTACAGGTGGTCCTGACAAGAAGGGCAACGAGTTCAAGTCATTCGTAGCAGGAGCAGACATCTCAGAGATGGTTAATTTCACAGCACCACAGGCAAGAGCATTCGGAATCAAGCTTCAGAGCCATTCTTCAAGCTCATGAATATGCGTCAGGTAACAATCGCAGCTGTCAATGGATTCGCACTCGGTGGAGGATGCGAGATTTCTATGGCATGTGATATCAGAATCGCTTCTGAGAACGCAATTTTCGGACAGCCTGAGACAGGACTTGGAATCATCCCTGGCTTTGGCGGTACACAGAGACTTGCTCGTTTAGTAGGAATGGGACGTGCTAAGGAAATGATCTTCACATGCGACAATGTAGACGCTGCAGAAGCATACCGCATCGGTCTCGTTAATAAAGTAGTAGCAAAAGAGGAGCTTATGCCAACAGCTAAGGCTATGGCTGCAAAGATCATCTCAAAGGGAAGCTACGCAATCGCAGTTGCAAAGGCTGCTATCAACAACGGATATGATATGGATATCAAGAACGCTGTTGAGATGGAAGCAAACCTCTTCGGTGTTGTAAATGACACAAACGACAAGAAAGAGGGAATGGGAGCATTCCTTGAGAAGAGAGCTGCAAACCTCACAGATTTCTAAATTATGATATACAGACGCTGTCTGGACGTGGGGCTGACATCATGATATCAGGCTGTGTGCAGCAGTGTAAATATGTAAGGTTTAAGGTATAAAAGCCGGTGCGTTTTAGCACCGGTTTTTTTCTGCTTGTGCGCCTAGCGGCGCACGTTTCTAACGGGTTAAAGTCCCGAATCCGCCGGTAGTGGGAAGGATATAGCCGAAAGCAAGGGTGTCCATCGTGAGATGGAATCTGAAGGAAGCTGGATGTGAG
>ENA-OQJH01000025-OQJH01000025.1-human-gut-metagenome-genome-assembly--contig:-NODE-25-length-71572-cov-3.893261_pt1 | contig 71572 bp, 84 predicted proteins | sample MGYA00242597_ERZ504763 | MGnify/ENA primary metagenome ERZ504763 (study PRJEB26092, sample SAMD00036359) | human gut metagenome | host: Homo sapiens | study: EMG produced TPA metagenomics assembly of... | reverse complement strand
ACGCGGCGTCGCTGCATCAGGGTTTCCCCCATTGTGCAATATTCCCCACTGCTGCCTCCCGTAGGAGTTTGGGCCGTGTCTCAGTCCCAATGTGGCCGGTCACCCTCTCAGGTCGGCTACTGATCGTTGCTTTGGTAGGCCGTTACCCCACCAACTGGCTAATCAGACGCGGGTCCATCTCATACCACCGGAGTTTTTCACACCAGGTCATGTGACCCTGTGCGCTTATGCGGTATTAGCAGTCGTTTCCAACTGTTATCCCCCTGTATGAGGCAGGTTACCCACGCGTTACTCACCCGTCCGCCACTCAGTCACAAAATCTTCATTCCGAAGAAATCAAATAAAGTGCTTCGTTCGACTTGCATGTGTTAAGCACGCCGCCAGCGTTCATCCTGAGCCAGGATCAAACTCTCATGTTAAAAAGTTTTCCTGTCCAGTTATAAACTGGCTTAATCAGATAAATCTGATTTACTGTTTTAAGGTTGTTTCTTTATAGAACGTTCGTGTGTTGTTATTCACAACACCCTGAAATTCATTGAATCTTTCAAGGTTATTTCACTGTTCAGTTATCAAGGTTCTTTGTTTTGTTGTCGTTCTCGACGACAGCTCGTTTATTATATCTTATCAAGTCTGTTTTGTCAAGAACTTTTTTCATTTTTTTGAAAGTTTTTCTCTCAATCGGTTTTGTCCGATCTGTTATCTCAAACGCGACAACTCTGATATCTTATCATGTGTTGTTCTGTTTGTCAAGAACTTTTTTGTTGTCCGCTGTCAGATCATGTCATGTCCCGCGGTCAGCTTGACTATGTTACCATCTGGGTATTATTTTGTCAACCCATTTTTTCCAAAATTTCACTTTCTTATGTGTACTTTCGCAAAGTGAATTTTACTGTTTCAGTTCATCTTTCCAGAAAAGATATATTTCCACCGTATTTTATTTCAATATCGCATCCATCGCATCTTTCACTGACCTCACACCAGTCAGGCGGATTCCCTTTGGCACAGATCCACTGTCCTTCATGGAATCCAGGCTGACCTGTGGCAGAATGCATTCATCAAATCCAAGTTTTTTTGCTTCTGTCACGCGCTGCTCTGCCATACTGACGGCACGCACTTCTCCGCTTAAGCCCACTTCTCCGAAACAGATCGTCTTCTCATTGATGGGCTTTTCACGGTAACTGGATATAATGGCAAGCACAATGCCAAGATCGATCGCTGGTTCATTCATTTTTACGCCGCCCGCGATATTCACATAAGCGTCACAGTCTCCAAGTTTTAATCCCAGCCTTTTTTCAAGTACTGCCATCAGAAGATTTACCCTGTTAAAATCGGTGCCTGCAGCCGTTCTCCGCGGGATTCCAAAATTACTGTGGCAGACTAACGCCTGTACTTCCACCAGAATCGGTCTGGTTCCTTCCATAGAACACGCAACAACCGAACCGGATGCACCTTCCGGTTTCCCGCTCAGCATGTATTCCGAAGGATTTTCCACTTCCATCAGTCCGTTCTGTCTCATCTCAAACACGCCAATCTCATTCGTTGAGCCGAACCTGTTTTTGACACCGCGCAGTATACGGTATGCCGCATGCCTGTCCCCCTCAAAATAGAGTACCGTATCCACCATGTGTTCTAAAACTCTCGGACCCGCAACCACGCCCTCTTTCGTCACATGACCGACAATAAAGATGGAAATTCCCATCCCCTTTGCAATCTGCATAAATACCCCTGTGGATTCCCGCACCTGTGATACGCTGCCCGGTGCAGAGGAAACTTCTTCGTTATACATGGTCTGTATGGAATCTATGATCACGATCTGCGGTTTTTCCCGGTCAATCACCGTTTTTATCGTGTCTAAGTTCGTTTCACATAAAAGTGTCAGCGAATCGCCAAAGGTTCCGATACGTTCTGCCCTTATTTTGATCTGCTGCAGGGATTCCTCTCCGGATATATATAATACGCGCACACCTTTCTCCGATAAATTCCGGCATACCTGCAAAAGCAGTGTTGATTTACCGATTCCCGGATCACCGCCCACTAACACTAAAGATCCCTGTACGATTCCGCCGCCAAGTACACGGTCAAGCTCTTTCATATCCGTCGACATGCGTTTGTCCTGTGTCATCTCGATCTGTGAGAGCGGAACGTTCTTCGCCTCTGCCGCTTTTGCCGCTACCCTGCCGCCTTTTGCTGCACTTTTTTATCGATCATCTCCTCAACAAATGTATTCCATTCCTTACATGCAGGACACTGTCCCATCCACTTTGATGATTCGTAACCACATTCCTGACAAAAAAATACTGTTGTTTTTCCCTTCGGCATATTCCTTCTCCATCTCTTTTTATTGTTTATCAGTATACTTACTTATCTGTAAAAAGCAACTTACTTCTATGACAAAACCGAAAAAGCAATCCGCTTCTTCCGGTTTTTATTATTATTGCAGAATTATTTTTTTACTTTAATTTTCACTGCCGAACTCCTGATTGTAAAGTCTGCAAGTAATTCATTCCTGCCATTTACAACCACTTTGTAATAATATGTTTTTTTCTTCTTTGCTTTTTTATCTGCAAAAGACGTCTTCTTTGTGGTTCCAATCAGAGTATACTTACCGTTCTTTTTTTCTGCACGGTAAATCTGATAAGTTTTGGCACCTGTTACCTTATTGTAAGAAACGGTAACCGTTCCTTTTTTGTTATTTTTTACTTTTGCAGCAACTTTGACACCATATATGATGACTGCCGGCTTACCGGAAGCAACCTATGTACCATATTCCGAGGTCATATAAGAGGCAATTCTTGTTCCTTTTTCCCCATATGCACTGACCATATAATAATATTTCACACCTTTTTTCAACCGTGCCCTGTCATATGCCGCCGTGCCTGTAATGGATCCGTCTTCGCCATAATATTCCCGATAGTGAACCTCACTGTAATATCCTGTCTCATCATTGGAATCTTTTGCGATCAGGTTACCTGTTGCTGCATAAAGTTTTTCGTCCGTATTACATAACGGCGTATATACAGAACGGACGACTTTATAATATTTCGCACCTTTTACCTTTTTCCAGGTAATCTTTACTGCATTCTTTTTCGTATCATAAACAGCTTTGATGGATTTTACTGCTGCAAGTGATGTAGATTCTTTTGACGATGACCATCCACTGTATTCTTTTTTGGAATTATAAGCCTTACCGATACATTTACGTATTCTCCGCTCGATAATCCTTTAATGGTGTATTTATTTTTCTTTACCGTTACATATTTTTCTGCAACTGTTTTTTCCTCACCATATTTATCATATACCATGTATCGGATCTGATAGCCTGCAGCGTACTTGTCCGCATCCCATTTAACGCTTACATTTTTGCCTTTATTGGTAAGGACGAGATTTCGCGGCTCCTCGAGCTGCATTTTAACTCTGGTCGACGCGGTAATGTATTTTAATGTTTTTCCGTCTTTATAATATGCACAGATCAGATAGGTGTAACTCTCACCGAATTTTAACTTTTTGTCCGTGTATGTTGTCGTTTTTGCGTTTGTGATCGTTTTCACCAGTTCATACTTTGTATTTTCTACTGTTACGGCACTGTTGCCCGAATTGATCCATCCTGAAATTTCTGTGATATCCTTGTCACTCTCAGAAGTTCTGTAAATCTCATATTTTGTTGCAGAACCTACTTTTGTCCAGGTCAGTTTCACTGTATTTTTTGAGTTCTTAGCCACCTTTAATACAATGTTATTTACACGGCTGGTACTTACAGTAAAATTTTTATATATACTGTAACTTTTCGTTTTTCTGTCCGGATCATAATAATAAGAGCGTACCTTGTAGGAGTATTTTGTGCCTGCCTTTAAATTCTGATCTGTATAGACATAGTCTGTGGTCGTTGCTATTTTCTTATATTTTTTACCTGAAAGACGATAAATCTCATATCCGGTATAGCTTCCTCTGGTAAAAGATAACTTTATACTGTTTTTTCCCGCCTTTGTATATACACGCGGTACGGATACCTTATCCGTATAGCTTACCATATTCGAAGCAGGACTCATTGCCGTATAATAAGTCATGCCAACAGATATATTTTTATATGTTTGATTTTTTTGAGCATCTGTTACTTTTATTTCCTTATTTACAGTAAACACCGGCTTCTTTTGTATGTTATAAAGAGAACTGCCTGCATCATAGGTATGCGCAACAAATGTATATTTTACGCCCGGTTTTAAAGAGATTGCACTGTATGATCCATCGATTCCCTTCACTTTGTAAGAACGTACATAACTGCTTATTTCCTTACTTTCAAGCTCCGTAAGTGCATCTTTTAAATAAAGTTTTTTCTGCTGTCCCTGACCATCCGTATAGTAACCATAAGCGTTCAAAAGCTCATAATTATAATGCGCCGGCTTCTTTCCTTCTTCAAAAACATAAATGACTACATCCGCATCGATTGGCGTCCATGAGAGCTGCCAGTCATCTCCATTGTACGTCTTTTCTATTTTGAGATTTTTTACTGTCGGTATGTTTCCATTAATGCTGGCCGTTGCAGTTATGACATCTGAATAACTTCCATCTGAAAAATATCCTTCTTCCGCAGATTCCAGTCTGACGGAACAATAAAAATATGGCAGTCCTGAATCTATTGTAATATTACAATACGGATCTGATGCATACTCTGAATCCGTTTCATAGGAATCGTTTTCTCCTTTTGCATTTACATAAGCATCGTACAGCGTTCCCCTCTTATTGTAAAACTGTAAAAAGCTCTCTATATTCGTAATATTTAACGGTTTGCTGCTTCGCAGGTAATACACACGATAGCTATCCACTCCGTTTTGTGCATTCCAGGTAACTGACATCTCTTTTCCCTTTTCAGAAACTTTGTACCGGTTACCGGTGATAACTTCTTTAAAGAGTAATTTTTATAAGTATAGGTGTCCGACCATTTACCATACATGTCCACCACATATTTCGTCTGTTTCGATTCTATAATATATTGGCTATTATCATTCCAGTTCCAATATACCTCCTGTTTGTTACTTGTCACTTCATGATAATATACAGCACGGACTTTTACGCTGACCTGCTGTCCTGAATTCAATATGACATATGGCAGTCTTGCTGCATCTGATGTTATCATCTCATGTACGGTTCCGTCTGACGCATCCAAAAATAATCCCGGCATATTATAGACCTTGGTATTTCCATCGCAGACCACTTCATATCCAACCTTCATCATGTCTCCGGCTTTATTTTTCATTGTGGCCGTATCATTATTAACCGGATTCCAGCTTATTTTTACATAAGTTTTTTCAAAAGAAATCTCTTCATAAGCATTTGCATATACAACATATTTATATTTTTTCGATGCTGAATCATATACCGATTCATACGTTAATTGCTTATAAAAATGTCCATTATAACTATAATAAAGAACCTGTGTATCATTTTTTACTGCATACTCATCTATCCGCTTTTTGGCATTTTCCGATGAATCACTTACAGTAATTTCTGTAATTTCATCACCTTCTGTCACATAATGATACCCTGTCGCATCACATGACCGCAATGCTCTATACGTCTTACCATTGACTCTATACATTCCATATGCATCTTGATATTTATCTGTGTTGCCTTTCAGTATGGCTTCTGCCTTATTATACAGGTTTACAAATCCATCAATATCCGTACCGCTGCACTGACCATAATAGTTATTTTCATACTTGTATAATCCTACGGTCTTATCCCAAAAATTGCTCCTTTTTGTAATCTTAAAACCTGCAATTTCGTCTGTCGTACCTGCTGCAATCACTCCGTTCTGGAACCGATTCACATAAGCATATCTCAACTGCCGGCCAGACGCTGTTGTTATAATACTTCCGTCATCTTTTCCTCTTACATTGATTACCTTTGACGGTTTATCAATTGCAGCGAGTTCTTCCTCTTCAGTCTCTTCTTCGGTCTCTTCTTCTATTTCTTCTTCCGATTCTTCTTCCGTCTCTGTTTCCATCACTTCGGTATCATCAACAGCCTCCGTATCATTCACGTTTTCTGTCTCTTCTACAGTTTTCTCAGTTTCTGATGCCTCTGATGTTTCTGGAATTTCCGATGCCTCGCTGTTCTCTGTCTGCCCACTGTCATTTTCTGCAGACTCACTGTCCGTTTCGCTTTCTGTCTCTGTCTGTTCTGTTGCTAAAGCTGCTTCCATCGCATCTTCTTCCTGTATCACAGCCTCTGTTACTGTCTGTACATCTGTCTGCGGCAATCCAGCAGCACCTACTGATGTCCAATCTCCGACCGTCAGCGTAAGCGCCATCGCAAATGCCGCCATACGTTTCCAACCCGTGAGTCTCTTTCTTTTCATAACTTTTCTCCTTCTGATTTATTGCACATTGTCACGCGCATTTTTTATGTTAATGTAACAGTTTATCCCCGTCAATCGTACTTTCGTACTTGAAAGCGCAAAAAAAGCTTACATGCCCTTTTGACATGTAAGCTTCCTTTGATCTCACTTTTCCGTTCTTAACACTTTGTAACTTTTACATCTACCGGATGGTCGCCAAGTTCTACACTTAAGCTTAATTTGCCGCCAAGATTTGTCTTCATCTTTCCTGCATCTGCGCCATCGATCGTGATGTCGTACTCTGACTCATCCTCAAGTTCTACTGTGATCTGTGCATCTTCCGGTCCCTCTACCTGAAATGTCAGGCCTGTATCTGTTGCATTCAGATTCATGACAGCCGTTCCCGGAACAGATTCATATACGAACATGCCATTGCGCTCTAACTTGGTGATCTCGGAAAATGTCTTCACCTTGTAGATATCTCCCTGATGTTCGAAATTATCAAGTTTCGCCTTTGCACCTAATGTGTAATCCCCAAACTGATCGTTCCATCTGCTTCTGAACGAATTAATTCGCTGATCGTTGCCATTTTTTCCTCCTGTGATAAAGTAGTTTTCTCTTTATCGTAAAATTTTGTGCCCTTATTATATAATATCCCCGTCACGATTTCCAGTGCTTTCCCGGATATTTCAGTAAAATTTTATTTTGTTTCGAACACGACTTTTTCTTTGTGGATCGTCACGACCACTTCCATATCTTTTTTCACTTTGCCGGACAGGATTTCTTCTGCCAGTTCATCCTCGATATCGTTCTGGATCTGACGGCGCAGCGGTCTTGCACCATATTTCGGATCATACGCTTTATCGACAATATGCTTTTTGACGCTGTCACGCACGGTAAGGTGGATTCCCATCTGTTTTTCACAGCGGTCTGTAAGTTCTTTTAACATCAGTGCAACGATCTGTTTCATATCGTCTTTGTTTAACGCTCTAAATACGATCGTCTCATCAATACGGTTTAAAAATTCCGGTTTAAAAATACGGCGTACTTCTTCCATCACGCTGTTTTTCATGCGGTCATAATTCTGTTTTTCATCATCCGAAACTGCAAATCCAAGTTTTTTCGGCTCAATGATCGCCTGTGCTCCGGCATTTGACGTCATAATAATGATCGTATTTTTGAAATCCACTTTGCGTCCCTGGGAATCCGTGATATGACCGTCGTCTAACACCTGCAGTAAAATATTAAATACATCCGGATGGGCCTTTTCGATCTCATCAAACAGGATCACCGAATACGGATTTCTGCGCACCTTTTCGCTGAGCTGTCCGCCCTCCTCATGGCCTACATATCCTGGCGGTGAACCAATCATCTTTGATACGCTGTGTTTCTCCATATATTCGGACATATCAACACGGATCATAGACTGTTCGCTGCCAAACACTGCCTCCGCAAGTGCCTTTGAGATCTCTGTTTTTCCGACACCGGTCGGGCCTAAGAACAGGAAAGAACCGATCGGGCGCCTCGGATCTTTTAATCCGACACGTCCTCTTCGCACAGCTTTTGCCACTGCACTCACCGCATCCTCCTGACCGATGACACGTTTGTGTAAGGTAGCCTCTAATTTTCTTAAGCGGGCAGCCTCCCCCTCGGCAATCTTTCTTACCGGGATCTTCGTCCATCCGGATACCACATCCGCAATATCGTCTTCTGTCACTTTTAACTTTTTACTGCGGCTGTCTTTCTTTGTCTTTGCCTGTATTTTGGCAAGCTCTTCTTCACACGCTTCTTTTTCGTTCTTCTTCTGCTTTGCACCTTCCACATCACCATCGTGCAGAAATTCTAACATTTCCTCTTCTAACAGGTTGATGCGATGTCTTAATTCAACGACTTCCTCCGGTTTTCCACCCGCGCGCAGACGTACCTTGCTGCAGCCTCATCCATCAGATCGATTGCTTTATCCGGCAGGAAACGGTCATTGATATAGCGCGCAGACAGGCGTACTGCTGCCGATACCGCATCATCCGTAATCTTTACCTGATGATGCTTTTCATACTGTTCCCGCAGTCCCTCTAAAATCTGCACTGCCTCCTCTTCCGACGGCTCTTCTACCGTAACCGGCTGGAATCTGCGCTCTAGCGCAGCATCTTTTTCAATATATTTGCGGTATTCATCGATTGTCGTTGCACCGATCAGCTGCAGTTCCCCACGCGCAAGTGCAGGTTTTAATATATTGGAAGCATCGATTGCTCCTTCCGCTCCACCCGCTCCGATGATTGTATGCAGTTCATCGATGAAGAGCAGGATATTGCCGGCTGCCCGTACTTCCTGAAGTACCTTTTTAATGCGCTCCTCAAACTCACCGCGATATTTTGAGCCTGCCACGATTCCGGACATATCCAAAGATACCACCCGCTTTCCCGCAACGGTATCCGGAACCATTCCGGTTGTAATAGCTCCGCAATTCCCTCAACGATCGCAGTCTTTCCAACGCCCGGTTCACCGATCAGACATGGGTTATTCTTTGTCCTTCTGCTTAAGATCTGGATCACACGGCCGATCTCTTCCTGTCTGCCGACTAACGGATCTAATACTCCCTCTGCCGCCAATGCAGTCAGATCTCTGGAGTATTGATTTAATACCGGTGTATCCGATGCTGTTTTTTTCACCGGCTTACCATTCATGAAATCTTCTTTGTACAGGCTCGCATCTTCTCCCATTGCGATCAGGATATCCACATACATTTTCTGGATATTGACCGCTAAGGTATTTAAAAGGCGGGATGCCACACACTCTGTCTCTTTCATCATCGCGATCAGGATATGCTCCGTCCCGATCTCCTCTGCATGAAAACGCGCTGCCTCCCTTGCTGCCCCTTCTAACACCTGCAGTGCCCTCGGCGAATATTCCTTAGCCTCTGCCGTCAGCACCTGTGCATCCGGTGCAATGAGTTCCTCGATCAGCTGCATGACTTTGTCAAGTTCTACTCCATTATCATTTAATACCTGCGCAGCGACGCCCGTTCCTTCTTTTAAAAGTCCGATCAGGATATGCTCCGTTCCGATATAATGATGATGCAGTGATTTCGACATCTTTGAAGCCTGATCGATTGCTTTTTTTGCTTTTGATGTATATCGTATCTGCATAGTTTCTCCATTCTTTTTCTATTTATAAATCATTTAAATCGATGATCTCTAAATCATCTTCTTCCTCTTCTTCTCTCGGAATGTGTTTTTTCTCCGGAGTATGTTTCCGCTCCGGCTTTTCTTTTCTCTCCGGCCTTTGTTTCTCCTCCGGTTTTTCTTTTCTCTCCGGACGCTGTTTTTCTTCCGTTTTTTTTCTTTCTACCGGCAGGAAATCTTCGTCCTCTTCCCAGTCCTCATCGTCAAGATCGTCAGACATGCCACGTCCAAACAATCCCGCACGCACTTTATGGATCTTTGATACGCCGACTTCGTTCTCTGTATCGTTTTCTTCCACATCATCCGGCTCTTCTTCCACTTTTTCTTTTGGTTTTCTGTGGAAAAAATCCTTTTCTCTGTGTTTCTTTCTCCTCCCAGTCAGCGTCTTCCGGATCATCTACTTCCAAATCATCTTCTTCCACGCCAGGATTCTCTTCTATATTATCATCTTCTTCCAGATCAGTATCATCTTCTGCTTCCTGATCCTTTCCCTGTTTTTCGGACTTCCAGTCCCAGTCATCCTCTTCCTCATCCCAGTCGTCACTCTTACGTCCTCTCAATAGAAGATTGATAATAATAACGACAAGTACTGCGATCACAAAAGCCATAATTCCCATCATATTTCTGGAAAAAGACTTTTCTTTTGCATATTGTTCAGAGAGATCATTGTATTCCTGCTGGAGATATTCCATATTAGAAACATCTTCCGCTTCTTCTGTTTCAAACTCTGCGTTCTGGTCTGCTGCCTGTCCATCTGTTCCATCCGCCGGCTGGTCTGTTGTCTGACCGTCTGTTCCATCCGCCGGCTGGTCTGTTGTCTGACTGTCTGTTCCGTCTGCCGGCTGGTCTGTTGTCTGACCGTCTGTTCCATCCGCCGGCTGATCAACTGTTCCGTCTGCTGTCTGTCCATCTTCTCTGGTCAGTGTGATCGTATACTGGGCGAGTGCTCCGTTCTGCGCCTTCACGACTACTTTTATCGTATTTGTACCGACCTGCAGATTGTCATTTCCTGTGATCGACTGCACCGTCGCAAATTCATTAACCGGTGTTGCCGTCACTGTAACGCTTGTGACATCATTCGGTACGGTAGCTGTATATTGTACTGTCTTTCCTGTAAAGTCCGGGGATAATGTTCCCGCAGAAAGTGATAACACTTCCAGCGAATTATCTGCGGAAAGTGTTGTCTGTGCAGCAGCCACCTGGATTCCGGCAGCCTTTATGTCTGCCGCAGGTTCTGTCGCAAGACATCCCATGCAGAAAAGTGCAGCTATGAATCTTACTTTTCTCTTCATTCGTTTCACACTCCCTCTATTGCCATCATTACTATGGAATTATATGAGATATTCGAAAATGCGTCAACCTCAAACTCCCTCATTGTCAAATTCCGGAATAAAACTCTCCTCCGCCGTCTCCCCCTCCTGGATAAAACCGTTTTCAATCCCTATATCGATTGCAAAATCAATAACCTCATCATATTCCCGATCCGTGATCTTACGGTTTAATTCCGGATATTTTTTCACGTTAGAGAGCGGTGTAACTGGTGCATGATACTGATATATATTTGATTCTCATAGGTTTCATGCAGATATTTCAAAACTGCTTTGGAATCTTTCGTGCACCCCGGCAGGATCAGATGGCGCACGATCGTACCACGCTTCATCAGGGAATCCTCCCCGTTTTCAAAAACTGCCGCACCCGTCTGACGCACCATCTCCGCTATCACCGCCTTAGCCACAGCAGGGTAATCCGGCGCATGGGAATATTTTGCACTCAAAGCGGTATCAAAATACTTAAAATCCGGAAGATAGATATCCACAATTCCTTCTAAAGAACGGATCGTATCCACATTTTCATAGCTGCTGGTGTTATAAACGATGGGTATCTTTAAATTCTGATTTCTTGCAAGCTCTACCGCTTTTATGATCTGTGGTACAAACTGCCCCGGTGTCACAAGGTTGATATTATTTGCACCCTTTTCCTGGAGTTCCAGAAATTTCGCCAAGCCGCTCCGTACTTATCACCTTACCAGCCGTGCCATTTGCAATATTTTCATTCTGGCAGAACACACAGTGCAGTGCACAGCCGGAAAAAAGACCGCACCGGAACCCATCTCCCGGAAATGCAGGGTTCTTCCCAGAAGTGCAGTGCCGCACGCGCCACCTTAATCTCTGTGGTCTGTCCGCAGATGCCGCGCTCACCGGATTTTCGGTCCACAGCGCACATTCTAGGACACAATGTACATATTTTCATGGTATACCATCACTCTTTCTATTTAATTTAATGATTGCGCAACCGTGCCTTTTTTGTATGATAGACATTGCAAAAAGAAGATCAAACACAAAGGAGTTTTCTTATGAGTCCAAAAAACTGTATGGTAGCACAGTCAGGCGGCCCTACTGTTGCGATCAATGCCAGCCTTGCCGGTGTGATCGACGGTGTAATGCGTTCTGACATGTATGACACGGTTTATGGTTCCTTAAACGGAATCACAGGTATTTTAAACAACGATCTGACGAATCTTTCTGAATTAATGCAGCAGAATTCGGAATATCTCGACCGCTTAAAGGTCACTCCGGCAATGTATCTTGCTCCTGCCGTTACAAACTGCCAAATTATTTAGATGATGATTCTTCCTATGTATCATTTCAAACAGTTTGAAACTTACCATATTGATGCCTTCTTTTATATCGGCGGCAACGATTCTATGGACACCGTCTTAAAGCTCTCCGAATATGGCAAAAAAATCGGCAGTCCGGTGCGTATTGTCGGTATTCCAAAGACCATCGACAATGATCTCTGTGAGACAGACCATACACCAGGATTCGGTTCTGCCGCAAAATATATCGCATCTTCTCTTTTAGAAATCGCACATGACACATTTATCTATGCAGTCAAAAGTGTGACGATCGTGGAAATCATGGGACGTGATGCCGGATGGCTGACCGCTGCTTCTGCACTGGCAAGAAACGGTTATAATACAGCACCACATCTGATCTATCTCCCGGAGGTTCCATTTGACAAAGAGGACTTTTTACTGGATGTAAAGCGTATGCTTTTCGAGCGCAATAACGTGATCGTTGCCGTATCTGAAGGTATCCGCGATGCTTCCGGCAACTATATCAGTGCTTCCGAAAGTTCTGTTGACACCTTTGGTCACAGCCAGTTAAGCGGAGCCGGAAAAACACTTGAATTTTTAGTCAAAGAAAAACTAGGCGTTAAAGTCCGTTCCGTGGAAGTCAACGTATTACAGCGCTGCGCTGCACACCTTGCTTCAAAGACTGATCTTGATGAGGCTTTTACTCTCGGTCAGAAAGCGGTTGCTCTCTCCGAGGAAGGTGTTACCGCTTCCATGGTAACAATACGCCGTATCTCTGATTCTCCGTACGAAATCGCCTATGAGCATGCCGAGATCCGCCACATTGCAAACGAGGCAAAATCAATTCCGAGAGAATGGATCAATGATGCAGGCAATGATGTCACACAGCCACTGATCGATTACCTTTCACCTCTCATACTCGGTGAAGTTCCGGTAAAATACGAAAACGGTATCCCTGTCTATATGGATGTCAGTCATTTAGCAAAACATCAATAAATTTACCGATCTCAACCCACGCTCTTTTAGATTCCGGCAGCATTTTTGCTGCCATCTGAAAGATGTGGAACATTCCTTCATAAATACTGATTCTTACTTTTACTCCCTGTTCTCTGGCTTTTGCAGCCACATCCACAGAATCCGAGAGCAGCATCTCATAGGAACCAACCTGTATCAGCATCGGCGGAAATCCCCTGAAATCCCCATATAAAGGCGAAATATAAGCATTATACGGATCGTTATCCCCAATATAATCTTTATTATAAATAAGGCTGTCCCTTGTTTTTCCAAATAACGGGTCGCGCTCAAAGTTTGTCTCGTAAGATTCCCCGCTCGCCGCAAGGTCTGTCCACGGTGACATGGCTACGATCCCACACGGAAGCTGCTTTCCGTGATCTTTCAGATAATGGCATAATGCCATCGCAAGACCGCCTCCTGCGGAATCTCCTGCGATGATGATCTGCTCGGAAAACCACCCCTGTTCCAACAGATAACAGTATGCGGCATAGGCATCTTCTAAAGCCGCCGGATACGGATGTTCCGGTGCCACACGGTAATCGGGTGTCAGAACACTCATTCCATGGCTGACTTCACAGTAAAGTCCGGCAAACATACGGTATGCATTCCGCATCGCTCCGACATATCCGCCTCCGTGAAGCTGTAAGATTACTTTTTCCGTATTCGGATTTTCTTTTGCCTGTAAATACTCCATGGAGAAATTATCCATCTCGATCACATCTAATGAAAAACAGTCCGGACATTTCCACGGCGGCTCCGAATCCCCGATTTTTTTTCCTCAGTTCTCCATTTTTTATCTTTTTCCCAATCAGGTGATCATTTGTCACATGGGCGATCAGTCCCTCATGACTCTTCCCCTGATACTCGCTTCGCTCTCTCTCATCCGATTGCTCCTGTTCTTTTTATTCTAAATATAACTCAGCGGACATGAAATCTTCGTTTCAGTTCCACCCTTGCCCTGCGGTCTCCGATGATCAGTGTTCCAAGAAACAGAAACAGGGAAAACGCAAATGCGATCAGTGCAAAAAGCTGTGCCGTCACGATACCGGTAAAAATCAGTATTACCGGAACAATGCTGCATAAAATCATAAAAATCTGCCACATCATATAGCTCTGCCAGTTTCTGCGGTTTACGATCATACAGATGATAATACCAACATCGACTAAAATGATCGCCGACGGCAATGCATAATTGACAGACCATCCGCGGTAGCCGACCAGAAAATCGATTGCGATCACGATCAGTATCGCCATCAGCGTGAGTACCGTGATTTTGGCGCGGTAACCTGTCTTTCCAAGAATTGCAAAACGGATCAGCATATATCCGTAAAAGAATCCAAGCCCCGTGATCGCACTCCATGCAATCTGTGACTCGGTGACCACATTGATATAAATGAGCAGCACCTCAACCAAAAGTGCACAAAACAGATAGATTTTACTGATCATTGTCATTTTCCGGGTGTGCACTCTCACATCCGGGTACATATTCTCCACTTCACCTGTGTATTCTAACACGGATCCGCAGAGTGGACAGCGCTCTGTTTCATCTGATATCTCCACATTACAATTTCTGCATTTACTCATAATTTACTCCATTACTCTTTATTTCTACCGCAATCCCGTCCGAGGCTATTTCCGGAAAATCCACGCTGCACAGACGCATCGACAAGATCATAACTGAAACTGAATACAAGTGTATCCCCGTAAGAGCAGATCGTTCCTTTCAGATGCTGCCCCTTTGACATGGCAAGAAATGCATGAAACATTTCCACATAAGGGCGGTACTCTTCTGTCACGGAAATATTGCCGATATTTGTGATCGTCGCAGTATTGGCAAGTGCAGAAGTTGTATATACATACTTCATTGCAAGGTTTTTCAGGAAAAGCGGCACAACTCTTGCAATCAGCAGTTTTTCATTGGAAACGTTATAGGAAAACAGCTTTTCAAGATTTTCCCGGTTGATCTGGCTTCGCAGGCTTTCCTTCACGATTGCAGCCACCTCTGCAAACGTATAGGTCTCTTTGGTCGGATGAAATTCTGCGGACACCATGACAAAAAAGTTTTTCGTGGTAATAGAATTAAAATACGGCCGCAGATTAACCGGCACCGCAACACGGATCGGACACTTTGACGGCATGCCGTGCAGACATTCTGTATAAACGCTCCAGATGTACACACTTACCAGATATTCGTTGATACTGATTTCCATCGCATGACAGACCCGTTTCAACTCCGGTATTTTCATATAACCGTGCATCACGCCGAACTCGCCCGGTCTTAACTTTTCTCCACGGATCAGATATGCCTTTTTTGTCTGGTATCCTTTTGCGGAACTTTTTTTGTAATTTTTTAAGAAACTGTCTTCCCGGTTCAAAGACGTATCAACACTTAATGAATCTCCCAGCTTTTCCTGCAGGTCTTTATGTGCCAGACGCAGATACTGGTAAGTCAGCTCTTTTAAGAAATTGATTCCTCCCATTCCATCCGTCAAAACATGGAATACTTCCAGATTGATCCTGCATTTATAATAGGTCACACGGAACATATAACTGCGGTTTTTATTCTGCTGGATATATCTACATGGAAAATTGTTCTCCATGCGAACCTTTGGCGCCGCTTTTCCGTTTTCCTCAAAATAATACCAGAACACCCCCTGCCGCAGTCTTAAGTTAAACCCGTCAAACTTCGGAAGCACCATATCAAGTGCCCTCTGCAGTAATTCCGGATTGATCTCCTCTTTCAGTGTAACACTGATCCTGTACACATTGCTCATGCTCTCCCCGGCAATGACCGGAAAAAGGTGTGCTGTATTATCAAGTCTGTCCCAACGGATATCACGGTTTGTCGGAACTCCTTTACTCTGTTTTTCATATATTCCTCGTTTCTGCATATTTTACAGGCAGGCTGAGTTTCTGTTTTTTCTTCTCTCCCCCCCACTCATAAAATACACAATCTATTGTATGCAATTATAAAATAACCTGACATAAAATACAAGTTTGGGCATATCAAAATTACCTGATATAATGCTATAAATTTTCTTAAAATTCCCTTATTTATTTTTTAATTTATGATTGTATAAAATTTTCCTTCATATTATAATATTTTTGTAACATCTATAAAAAATTTATAAACAAGGAGGATTCACTTATGAAAATTTTCAAACGAACAGTCAGCTTATTTTTAGCTTTCTGTCTCTGCGCCGGGATGCTTTTACTGCAGCCGCAGTCAACGGTATCCGCAGCCGTCAGGAACAAACCGACCACCACTGTACTTCGCATGTCCAGTAATTCTTTCGACAGTTCTGCAATCTATGTCAATCTGCCAAAAGCCAAAGTATGTTATATCAAAAACATCAAAACCAGCAGTAAAAATCTGATTGCAAAAAACACCCACTATTATACTACCAGTTCAGACGATACATACACGGATACCTTTGCGTCTATCGGCCTCTATGCCAAAAAAACCGGTAAATACAAAGTCACCTATAATATCTGCGATAAATCAGGAAACAAACTTTCTTCGGGTAAAGTAACAGTATATGTAAAAAATGACCTGCCAGTCAAATCTGTCAAATTTGCAGGTAAAGAAGTTAATTATGCCCTTACGAGCAAAAAATCCGGCAAATTATCTGTTAAAATGAACAAAGGTTACACGCTGAAAAAAATCACTGTCACCACTTACAATAAGGCAGGTAAAGAAGTTGTAAAAACAATGAAAAACAACAGCACCTTAAAGCTTGGCGAGTACGCATATATATTTGATAATTCATATTCCAGCGGCAGAAACTATTCTACCTCACTTGCTGCGCGTACCAAGATCACTATTACTTATATCGACAAATATACCAAGCAGGAATGTGAGAGTATTTATTCCATTTCCCGTCTTGCAAAATAATCCAACAGGAGGATATCTGATATGAAATTATTTAAGCAAATTACTTGCGCTGTTCTTACACTTTGCCTGTGCGCCGGATTATTACTGATCCCTTCTGCACCGGTATCTGCTGCAACAGGTCCAAGCGCCCCAAAGGCTGTAGATGTTTCTTATTACAAAAATTATCCGATGGTCAATGATTCGGCTATCTCCGTACAGCTCGGTACAAACGGAAAAAACATCAAAAATATCAAAACATCGAGCAAAAACCTGAAAGCCAAAGTAACAAGACTTTCACTTTCCAGCTCCAGTAATTCCGGATACGTTGGTGTCTATGCCAAGAAAACCGGTAAATACACAGTATCTTTTGATGTATATAATGCACAGAATAAAAAGATTAAAAAATTTACTGTCAAAGTCAATGTAACAGAGCCGACATTCTCTAACAATAGTCCTTTTAAGAGTGTGACCTTTGACAACAAAGAATATGATTACGCAAAGACAGTCTACAATAAAAATTCAGTCAAAATCAATGTCAAAATGAACAAGGGTTATAAATTAAAGAAGATCGAATACTCTACTTACAGCAAGCCGGTCGTAAAAACAAACTCTTCCTATTCAACCACTTATTCAAACTCCGAGAGAACAAAAACTGTAAAAAATGGAAAGAGTATCCCGTTAGGACATTATGGATATTATTACGGACATGACTACTCTTACACATATGGTACTTACTCTTATGAGTCATACAGCCGTGATGGTGATATTATGGCACCGACAACCGTGAAAATCACATATCTCGATAAAAATAAAAATACGATTTCTACCTCGTACACACTGTACCGTATTGCAGATGATGTAAAATAACAAACTCAAAGATCACAAAAAAAGAGGAACCTGTCACGAAACAGATTCCTCATTTTTATTCATTATTAAATTATATTCTATTCTCTTTTATCTCTCCAGCGGATATTTCTCTGTCAGCGATTTTACGATTGCACACGCTTTATCAGCTGCCGGTTCACCCTCCTTGATCATCATGGCGATTGCCTCTGCAATCTGATCCATATCCTCTGTGTTTAGTCCACGGGAAGTAACTGCCGGCGTTCCAAGACGTACACCGCTTGTTACGAATGGGGATTTCGGATCGTTCGGGATCGTATTCTTGTTGCAGGTAATATTGACAGAATCGAGAAGTTTCTCCACTGCCTTTCCGGTCTGATCATAATTTGTCAGATCAACAAGCATCAGGTGATTGTCTGTACCGCCGGATACGATTTTAATATCACGGCTTAACAGTCCCTTGCAGAGTGCCTGTGCATTGTCAATGATATTCTGCTGGTATACTTTAAACTCCGGCTGAAGTGCCTCCTTAAAGCAGACTGCTTTCGCTGCGATCACATGCATCAAAGGTCCGCCCTGGATTCCAGGGAAAATAGCTTTGTTAAAGTTATATTTGTCTGCGATTTCCTGACTGGATAAGATCATACCTCCACGCGGTCCACGCAGTGTCTTGTGTGTTGTGGTTGTGACAACGTGTGCATACGGGATTGGGCTTGGATGAAGTCCTGCAGCGACAAGTCCTGCGATATGTGCCATATCGACCATCAGAACTGCTCCGCATGCATCTGCGATCTCACGGAATCTCTTGAAATCAATGGTTCTCGCATAAGCACTTGCACCTGCGATGATCATCTTCGGCTTGCACTCCATCGCGATCTCTTCTACTTTGTCATAATCAATAAATCCCTCGTCATTGACACCGTAAGGTACAATGTGAAAATAAGTACCGGAAAAGTTTACAGGGCTTCCGTGTGTCAAATGTCCGCCGTGATCTAAGTTCATTCCCATGACCGTGTCACCCGGTTTTAAGATGGCAAACTGTACAGCCATATTCGCCTGTGCACCGGAATGTGGCTGTACGTTCGCATACTCACAGCCAAACAGCTCTTTCGCACGCTCTCTTGCAAGTTCCTCTACAACATCCACACACTCACATCCGCCGTAATATCTTTTCCCCGGATAACCTTCTGCATATTTATTTGTAAGAACACTGCCCATCGCCGACATCACTGCCTTGCTTACCCAGTTTTCGGATGCAATCAGCTCAATATGACTGTTCTGACGTTCAAATTCATCGGTGATGGCATTTGCCACTTCCATATCAACTGCCTGAATATCTTCCAGTGTATACATAATCCGTAATTCTCCCTTTCTTTGCTGTTTGATCAATGTGTCTTTCTACGAAAAACACTTGTCTTTTGCTATGTTTATCATTATATATGACTTTCCTTTTTTTGGCAATTCCAAAAGCCAGAATAGTTATATCAAATTATTATAAATGATATAAGCCCTGACAATAAAGCCAGATGGCACCTGCGATCTGTAAAATGAGGATCAGCGGCATTCCTATAACAAAATACCAGTGTCTCGTCTTGTGGCGGAACACATACATTCCCGCCCACGTTCCGATACTGCCGCCTAAAATGCTGACTAAAAATAACATTCTTTCTGAGATCCGCCATCGATGCATTTTCGCCCTTCTTTTATCCTCTCCCATAATAAGGAAGCCCACCAGATTTAAAAAGATCAGATAAGCTGCGATCGTATCCATATGTTTCTCCTTTTTTCTAAAATAGAATCCTGTTCTACAGGATTCACCGCCTGCGCGACATAATTCATCTCCGACGCAGTGTGATCCCGCCCGGAGGCTTTAAGATTCATAGGACGTAATTTCCTATGAATCTTAAAGTCCCGGCAAATAACTGCCAGGACTTTCACTTTTCTTCAACAGATCTTATTCTGTTATTTTATTTTTACCAAGATGAACTTTCATCACATACCACAACTCGGTTGCAATGCAGATAGATGAATATGCACCGCAGATCATACCTGCCATCAGCGGCAGTGCAAATTCACGAATACTTGCTACACCAAGAAGGAACAGCATAAATACCATAATAAATGTTGTTATGGATGTGTTGATGCTTCGTGATAAGGTCTGTGTCAGGCTTCGGTTTGCTACTTCCATCAGATCTTCCCTTGTCTGTTTACCATGCTTTAATGCAAGGTTCTCACGGATACGGTCAAAGATAACGATCGTATCGTTGACAGAATAACCAATGATCGTCAGCATACATGCGATAAATGTATTGCCGACTGAAATACGCATCAGCGCATATACGGTAAGTACAACCAGTACGTCGTGGATCAGGGCAATGATCGCACTGGCACCGAAACGGATATCTTTAAAACGGAACCAGATATAGATCAGCATACAGATTGTTGAGATAATAACCGCCTTGACTGCATCCGCACGCATCTCACCACTGATCGTGGAACTGATACTCTGGAATGTAATGGTGGATTCATCTACATCAAAACTGTCTGCCAGCTTATTATTCAGATCATCACGCTCTTCTTTGGATAAAGTACGTGTCTTGATCGTAATCTGAGTTGTTCCCTCTACTTTGTTTGCCTGAATATTGCTGTCTCCAGTTACTTCTTTTACAACCGGGATAATATCATTTTCAATATCTTCGATCGTATATTCTTTGCCGAAATCAGCAGTAGTGGAAGTTCCTCCCATGAAGTCAAGTCCATAATTCAGGGAGTTCTGACCAGATGCCTTATGTACTCCCATACCGATAAATCCGGCAGCTATAACTGCAATAGAAATTGCAAAGAATACATATCTCTTCTGCAGGAAATTGATCGTCTTTCTCTCTTTTGCACGTCCGTAGAATTTTTCATCTCTCATTCCTAACCAGTAGAAAGAATAAAGGATCCATCTTGTGACAACAAGTGCTGTAAACATGGAAAGGATAATACCGATCATCAGTGTATATGCAAATCCTTTTACAGTACCGGAACCTAATCCCATAAGAACAATCGCTGCAATCAATGTTGTGATATTACCATCTAAGATTGCAGACATCGCTTTGTGGAAACCATTCTTCATTGCAGTAATCACGGATTTTCCTGATGCAATTTCTTCACGGATACGTGCAAAGATGATAACGTTCGCATCCACTGCCATACCAATACTTAAGATAATACCGGCAATACCAGGTAATGTTAATGTGATCTCGAATAAGTATAAAGTTGCAATCACAAGTGCTGTATAAATTGCAAGTGCTAAAGCTGCTGCGACACCCGGAACTGCATATACAATGATCATAAATACCATTACGATCACAAGACCGATTGCTGCCGCTTTTAAACTGGAGGAGATTGCCTGGCTTCCAAGCTGTGCTCCTACCACACTGGACTCTAACTCTGATAACTGCAGGGAAAGAGAACCGATTCTGATCTGTGTTGCTAAAGTCTGTGCCTCTTCAAAGGTGCTCTGACCGGAAATCTGTGCAGTACCTCCGGTAATTGCCTCCTGAACAGTCGGATAACTGATAACTTCTCCATCGTATACGATTGGAAGTGCTTTTCCGACGTTTCAGAAGTAACTTCTCCGAAAGTCTTTGCTCCCTCATCTGTCAGTGTAAGCTGTACCACATACTGCTTGTTTCCATACTGATCTGTGGTTGTTGCAGCCTGTGCATCTGCCACCTGGTCACCCGTCATAAATACGGTACCATCTGAAAGCTGGAACTCTAAGGAACCCGGATTACCAAGTTCTTCCAAAATCTTGCTTGCGTCCGTAACACCCGGGATCTCAACGGCGATACGATCATCTCCAACCTGATATACGGATGCCTCTGTACTGTAACTTTCCACACGCTTCTGGAGTTTGTAAATCGTATCACTCATATCCTCTGCGCTCGGATTTTCATCCATGACCTGATAGGTGATCGATACACCACCGGACAGATCAAGTCCAAGCGGAATACTCATTTCTTCCCCAATACCGGTCGATGAAAGAATAATAGATGCATAATAGGCAAGTCCCGCAAATGCAGCGAGAATCGCAACTAATATGACTGCTGCTTTACTCTTTTTCATTTTCTTTTTCCTTCCTGTTTCTTATTTATTCACAATCGGCCTCGGCAGCCTTGATCATGATCGCGCACTCAATACGTTTTTTCTGCAATTCACATCCGATATCATATGCCCCACAGATGTCACCGCTGAAATTATACGCATTTGCTGCACATCCGCCGCTGCAGTAGAATCTTGCGAAACATTTTCTGCATTTTTCTTTTGCATAGACATTACAGCACTTAAACTCATCACGGATCTCTGTATTTTTTATACCTTCATCCACATTGCCAAGTAAAAACTTTTCATTGCCGACAAACTGGTGACATGGATAAAAATCTCCCATGGTGTCACTGCAAGGTACTCGGTTCCTGAACCACAGCCGGACAGACGTTTTGCCACACATGGACCGCCCTCAAGATCGATCATAAAATGGAAGAAATTAAAATCATCTCCTCTTTGTGACGTCTTACCATCTCCGCTGCAAGTTTGTCATATTCCTCAAACAGCTGTGGAAGATCTTCCTCTGTGATCGCATACGGTTCACTCGGTTCTGCAACTACCGGCTCCACGGAGATCTGTTTGAAACCAAGATCCGCAAGATGAAGTACATCTGCTGCAAAATCAGGATTGTAGTGTGTGAATGTACCACGCACATAATATTTGTCCTGATGTCTGCTCTCTGCAAATTTCTGGAACTTTGGAACGATCAGATCATAACTTCCTGCCCCTTTGCGGAACGGACGCATCTTATCATGAACTTCCTTTCTTCCATCGATACTTAAGACCACATTTGCCATCTCTTTATTACAGAATTCCATGATCTCGTCATTTAAAAGCACACCATTTGTGGTCAGTGTAAAACGGAAATTCTTGTCATGCAGCTTTCCTGCTCTCTTCCATAGGCAACTAAGTCTTTTACGACCTGCCAGTTCATAAGCGGCTCGCCGCCAAAGAAATCCACCTCAAGATTTCGTCTGTTACCTGAATTGGCAATTAAGAAATCCAGTGCTTTCTTTCCAACTTCAAAGGACATCAGTGCCCTTCTTCCATGGTACTCTCCCTCCTCAGCAAAGCAGTACTGACATGCCAGGTTGCAGTCATGTGCAATATGCAGGCAGAGTGCCTTGACAACCGTCGGGCGTTTTTTTTGAAATCCATGATATAGTTTTCGTAAGTGTCCTTTGTAAAAAGTGACTCCTCATCGATCAATGTCTGGACTTCATCGACTGCTTCCTCCACTTCCTCTTTGCCGTATTTTCCGGACAGTGCAGATACGATCTCATCCCTTGCATACGATTCCGGCTGGCTCTGATCGATCATCTCAATGACATCATAAGTCACGTCATCCACCACATGAATCGCTCCGCTGTTTACATCTAAAACAATATCATAGCCGTTGTTCTTATACTGATGAACCACTATAATATTTCCTCTCTTTCTATCTGATTTTACAGCAAAACATTTAAAGTTTTCTGCAAATCAATGTATTTTTTTCAAGTATTACGGCATTTTAATGTTGCCGATAAAACGTACAAATGACCGCACGCTATGCGAACGGTCGTTTGCAGATTTCACTTATATCCGACCGTATGATTTTCATCGTTGTATCACACAGTCATTTTGTATGATGCCATAATGGCATATCCGGCACTCATATGCACAATTTTTACCATGCTATGCATGCCCGGCTGTACCAGCTCAAATCTTATTTGTGCTCACAGCTCTGGTTTCCTACTGTACAGGATGTTTTGCATGCAGACTGGCAGGATGTCTGGCACTCGCCGCAGCCGCCTTTTTGATTGTGTTCTGTAATCTCTTGGTATTTAATGTCTTTACATGTTTCATGATGCTTCTCTCCTTTTTTGTAATTTCCGCACACATGGGATACGCCATTTGCCCGCTCCCCGTAATACTATGTATTTATTCGCTTTCGCGCGGAGTTCTGTTAACTTATACAGTATAACATAACTTTTTTCATATGGGAAGTTTTTTTTATTCCGCATCCTTCGGCAGGATAATATTAAAGATGATCGCCACAATGCTGCCGGAACAATACCGGAACCGCCAAAGATCAGCTGGATGCCCTGCGGCAGATGTGCAAGGATGCCGCTGCTGGATCCGATTCCATAGCCAAGTCCCAATGCGACGGAGACGATCGTGATATTGCGCATCGTCATCGGTTCTTTGGTAATAAGCTGGATTCCGCTGATCACGATGGATGAAAACATCATAACGGCAGCTCCTCCAAGTACACTCTGCGGCATGATTGAAATCAGTGCTGCAAGTTTCGGGAATAAACCACATAAAATCAGGAATACCGCTCCGGATGCAAGCGCCATACGGTTTACGATTTTCGTCATTGTGACAAGTCCTACATTCTGACTGAAAGAAGTATTCGGCAGAACACCAAAAAGTGCTGCAAGCGAAGAACCAATTCCATCACAGATGACACCGCCGGAAAGTTCTTTGTCGGTAGCTTCTCTGCCCATTCCACCTTCCATAACACCGGAGATATCTCCGACTGTTTCAACCGCGGTAACAACAAACATGATCAGAACCGGAATGATTGCTCTCCAGTCAAATACCAGTTTGACCGGCATTAATTTCGGAACGGAAAACCAGGCTGCATTTGCAACCTTATCCCAGTTTAACACCCAGGCTTTTGTGTATTCCACACCATCCGCATTGACTGCTGTTGTCGCAGTACCAGTCCCATGATCGCAGCAATGATATAGCCTGCCACAATACCGATCAGGATCGATGATGCACTCGCCATACCTTTCATCCAGTGTTTCACTGCTACAATGATCAGTAAAACAGCTGCTCCGAGCAGTAAATTTTCTACTGAACCAAAGTCGTTTGCCGTATTGCCGCCGCCAAAAGAATTGACGCCGACCGCGATCAGTGACAATCCGATCGACAGTACAACGGTTCCCGTTACAACCGCAGGGAAAAATCTGCGGAGCGGCTTTAACAGAAATCCAAGGATTCCCTCAAACAGACCACCAATGACGGATGCACACATAATGGCTCCATATGCAAGGATTCCTCCTCCCATTACCTGAACCACACTGTTAAACACACCGATAAATCCGGAACTCGTTCCCATGATGATTGGTACCTTTCCACCAACCGGTCCGATCGCAAATAACTGGATCAGTGTCACGATCCCGGCGATCAGCATCGCATTCTGCAGCAGATCGACCTGCAGACTGCCGAACTCCTCACCTGCAATACCACATGCCCCTGAGATGATCAGGATCGGTGTCAGGTTTCCCACAAACATTGCCAGCACATGCTGTAATCCCAGCGGGATTGCCTTTTTCAGCGGGAGTTTTCCGTAAAACTCGTACTCTGCTCCCTGTCTCTTCTGTCTTTCCATGTCTTCCTCCTCGTGCGTATCTTTTTCTGCATGAAACATTGATAATTTTTTTCATTCATGCACATTTTCTTTGAGTATAGCACGCCGCTGATATTCTGCGCAAGTCCTGTCTATATGCTAATTGGCACACTGACAGTAACCACTAACTTATCATTCCGCCCGCCATCCCGGATGCCGCACATAGAATAAATGTTGTCGCCACTTTCGGCAGTTCCATGGAGACTCCCTGTTTAACCAGCACTGATATCAGGAATAAAATGCAAAAATAAATGGCTCCCGCTGCAAATCCCCATAAAAATTTCTGTGTTTTCATGATCTTTCCCATGAAAATCCACCGATCACTCCGGAGACGATATAAATGACAACGATTCCCACCTTTACTGCCGATTCACTCAGATCAAACTTATATAACAGTGCAGCCAACAGTAACAGGAACAGGCAGCTTAAAAGGAACATGACCAGCACGGACACCAATACCGCAGTGACCGGATTGTTTTTGCATCTCTTGTTTTCATTTTTGACTGTATATTCATTGACCACTCCACAGGTTTTCGATTCTGTTTCACTATATGAAAAAAACGCAAAAGCTATGCTTTTTTTACATGCTTTTGCGTTTTTTATTTTTATGATCCACCTTTTGCTGACTCTATCTTACAGATATGCAATACTATAAGCTGCCTTGAATGTTCCGCCCTGCGGCAGCATGTTTTCGTAGTCGCGCTGCTGCAATGTGCCGGTAAAATCTGTGGCATCGCATCTTCCGTACCATGGTTCAATGCAGACGAAAGGTGCATTTTTTCCTTCCGGTGACCATACTGCAAATAGTGGAGTGTCAAATTTTACGGTTACATACGGGATGCCCTCACGGTCAAGCAGGGAAACCTCTCCGGTCTGTTTTCCTTCGACCATGTAAGTGCACTCATCAAAGAATCCTTCCGTAAATGTCACGCAGCCATCTTTCAGTGCCAGGACTTTATCCTCCATCACCGCCATACCGTCCGGTGTGTTTCCATGATGATGAATAGTATCTGCCAGGCCGCCAAATTTGAGACCATATCCGGTTTTATTTTCCTCTCCGTGAACCGGGCAGTTGAATGCCGGATGTGCACCGATGGAAAAATATAATTCTTTTGTGTCGGTGTTTTCCACAGTCCAGTTTACTTTCACCTCGTTTTTGCACAATTCATAACCAATGTGCAGTGCAAAATGAAATGGATATTTTTCACAGGTTTCCGCAGTATCGGTCAGTACAAATGAGATGTTCTCTTCCGTCTGTGCCTCTAATGTAAACTCCATATCTCTTGCAAATCCGTGCTGTCCCATCGTATAAGTTTTTCCGTCATAACGGTATTCTTTGTTTTTCGACGCACCGACAAACGGAAATAATACAGGGGATGTTCTGCCCCAGTACTTTTTATCACCACACCACATATATTCAAAGTTATCTGATTTTCTTTTTACAGATTTGATCTCTGCTCCAAATGAGTCAATCTCCACTTTTAAATTTTCATTTTCCAACGTATATCTCATATCTGTCTCCTCTTCATACAGGCATTTCATTTCTCATCTGCCTGTCACTGCTCATTTTTCATTGCTGTTACATTATAACCTAACTTTTCCATAAAATCTATCCGGCAATCGTTTTATTTTTCACGCTACATACTGATACATGAATACAAAATGGCAGATGCTTCCAGCCATGACAAACAGATGAAATACTTCATGGGAGCCAAACTGACTGTGCTTCGCGTTGAACACCGGCAGTTTTAATGCATAGATCACACCGCCGACAGTATAGATCAGACCGCCTGCAAGCAGCCACAAAAATGCTGCCTGGGAAAGAGTGGCTAACAGTTCCCGGAATACAAACAGACACACCCATCCCATTGCGATATAGATCACGGATGAAAACCACTTCGGGCAGTTGATCCAGAGTACTTTTATCAGCATTCCTGCCGCCGCAATGCCCCAAACTGCCGCAAGCAGCGTATAACCCGACTTCCCGCCAAGTACGATCAGACATACCGGCGTATAAGATCCGGCAATCAGGACAAATATCATCATATGGTCGAGTTTGCGGAATATCTTTAAAATTTTATCCCGGGCAACAAGCGAATGGTACACCGTACTTGCACCATAAAGCAGCACCATGCTTCCCATAAACACGGCCATTGCCAGAATCGTTGTATGATTTCCATTCAGCGCAGCCTTGACTAACAACGGTGATGTGGCAAATATTGCCATCATCATAGCTATAAAATGTGTAATGGCGCTTCCCGGTTCACGAATCCCTATCTGTAACATAATATGACCTCCTTTTAGCAAAATAGTATTTATTATTTTTACATGTAGTATTTGTTACTATATCTTTTGTATTTTGATACTACTACTTATTATACATTATGTCAATTATATTTATGCTACATTTTTTCTCAATTTTTGCAGGTTTTTAGGAGGTTTACACAAATTTGCAGAACGCATTTTCCTATGAAGATTCGGATATCAAAAAAACTGCGCCCGCAGAATCTTATTCATCCGGGCGGCAGTCCTCTGTAACTCTATTCTTTCTTATAATTCGCAGTTATTTACGGTTCTTGGGAACGGAATAACATCACGGATGTTAGACATTCCTGTCAAGTACATAACGCAGCGCTCGAAACCGAGTCCGAATCCTGCATGTCTTGCAGAACCATATTTACGGAGATCCAGATAAAACTGATAATCTTCTTCTTTTAAGCCGAGTTCATTGATTCTTGCAAGAAGTTTATCGTAATCATCCTCTCTCTGGCTTCCTCCGATGATCTCACCGATACCAGGTACCAGACAGTCAACGGCTGCTACGGTCTTTCCGTCATCATTCATTTTCATGTAGAATGCCTTGATCTCCTTCGGGTAATCGGTTACGAATACCGGACGTTTGAAGATCTCCTCGGTCAGATAACGCTCATGCTCCGTCTGAAGATCAGTTCCCCAGGAAACTTTATATTCAAACTTGTCATTGTGTTTCTCTAAGATCTCAACTGCCTCTGTGTATGTCACGCGGGCAAAATCGGAATTTGCCACATGCTGCAAGCGCTCTAAGAGTCCTTTGTCAATGAAGTTGTTGAAAAATGCCATCTCTTCCGGTGCATTCTCAAGTACATAGTTGATGATGTATTTTAACATGCTCTCGGCTAAGATCATGTCATCTTCCAGATCTGCAAATGCGATCTCCGGCTCGATCATCCAGAACTCTGCTGCATGTCTGGTCGTGTTGGAATTTTCTGCACGGAACGTCGGTCCAAATGTGTAGATGTTCTTAAATGCCATCGCATAAGTCTCACCGTTTAACTGTCCGCTTACGGTAAGGTTGGTCGGCTTATTAAAGAAATCTTTGGAATAATCCACAGTTCCGTCCGGATTTTTCGGAAGATTGTTCATATCCAATGTTGTTACCTGGAACATCTCTCCGGCACCCTCACAGTCGCTTCCTGTGATCAGTGGTGTGTGTACATATACAAAATCTCTCTCCTGGAAAAATTTGTGAATTGCATATGCAATCAGGGAACGTACACGGAAAACTGCCTCAAATGTATTTGTTCTCGGTCTTAAGTGGGAGATCGTTCTTAAATACTCAAAGCTGTGTTTCTTTTTCTGAAGCGGATAATCCGGTGTGGAAACACCCTCGATCTCGATCTGCTCTGCCTGGATCTCAAACGGCTGCTTGGTTCCCGGTGTCGCAACAAGTTTACCTGTCACGATGATCGCTGCACCGACATTTAACTTTTCAACGTCATCAAAGTTCTCTAAAACATTGGAATATACGACCTGAACCGGCTCAAAAAATGTTCCATCGTTTACCACGATAAATCCAAAATTTTTGGAATTACGGATGCTCCGCACCCATCCACCGATCGTCACGGTCTGATCCACATATTCTTCCTGTTTCCGGAATAAATCCCTTACATTTACCATATCCATAATTGAATCCTCCAATCCCCATCTCTTTGGTCTTCTTTTGGGATATTTATTTGATTAATTTGCTGTTTCTGTCTCGGCAGCGTCGACAGCTTCCTGCGGTTCTGCACTCTCTGTGCCCTCAGTACTCTCTGTCTCCGCCGGAGCTTCCACAGTCACATCCGCATTATCTTTGACAGACTGCAATGCAAGATTATCAACATAGACCTGTCTTAAATATTTTTCACCATAAGCTGCATCACCGTATCCATAGTTCTTATATAAATCGTCTTCAGATGACAGACTGTTATTGCTCATCAGAGTCTGCACATAAGAAGAAAATCCGTCCTCGTCAAGCTCGGTGCCCTCTTTTGCTGCGATCGCACCTGTGATAAACTCCATGGAAATATTTTTCTCCATGCCTGATTTCCACTCCTGACGCACCTCATCAAGTGTCATGTTGTACTGGCTGCTGACGTAATCCTCAAGTTTGGATGCATCCCCATCACAGTAATTCTGTACATACTGTTTCTCATAATCATTGACACGGGCTGTCAGATAATCTTCCGGGATATCCACTTTACAATTTTCTAACAGGTACTCCTGCACTGCTGTGTAAGTGTCACTGTCCTTATTGCTGCTGGCCTGATTTTCAAGGAATGATTTAATCTGTGCATACATATCATCTACTGTGTCAGCCTGAAACTGTTTCTGTGCAAAATCGTCATCCACATCATCGAGTGTCATCTCTTTCTGGATTGAGTTGACGGTAAATGTGAATACAACCTGTTTTCCGGCAAGGTCTGCATTGCCATAGTTATCCGGGAATGTCACATCGCTGTCAATAACATCACCGACAGATGCACCTTTCAGATCATCTGTAAAGCCGTCGATAAAGGAGCTTGACTGGCTTCCTGCGGAACAGTTATTGTCCACATCGATATTCTGATCCTCGGCACTTCCATTATCAAATGCCACTCCGTCTAATTTTCCAACATAGTCCACGTTTACGATATCACCATCTCCAACGGTTGTTTTGGTATCATCTGCAACGTAGAACGGTCCGTAATAAGAAAACATCTGCTCAAAATAATCTTTTGCATCCTGGTCATCCACATCATAATCGCCTGTGATCGTAACCGGAACCTTGCTGTAATCACAGAGTGTCACATAATCGGAAGGATCCAGATCATAAGAAGTACTCTCATATTTCACTGTTTCTGTTCCTTCTGCTGTTTCCGTGCCGTTTACTGATTCTGCAGCCTCTGTCCCCTCTGCGGTATCATTCTTCTTCCCGCCGCATCCGAGTGCAGTGACTGCCATCATCGTACAAAGCATTAATACTACTACTTTTTTCTTCATAATTATAATTACCTTTCTAATCCTTTAAGACAAGCTTTTCCGTCTAACTTTAATAACATACCACAATTTCTGCAAAAATAAAAGTATGTTTGACAAAAGTTATCGTATATGATAGTTTTTTGAAAAAGGGGAAGAAACTATGGGAAAAGCACTTATATTAGGAAAAGATACAAAACATCTCGACAAAGATATAGAGTTATGCCGCACAACCAATGAGCGGATCAGTGATCAGGCGGCACAGTTATTGATTGAAAATCAGATTCCATTTACGCGGAGTTTTATTAAGATACCATTTTTCTGCGCGAAAAATACCGGGGTGCACACCAGTTTTATGTCATCCATACCAACCGCAACCGCTATTCCCAGGCAAGACATACACTCGATCATATGGATTCCGTGTTCCGGCGCAGACTGATCGTGAGTAACTATTAAAATCCAGATACCCTTTTTCTTATATCTCACAGACTTTATACAGGTAACTATTCCCCTGTTTTCCCACTCTGTCCACGATTTCTAAATCCGTCAGAATCAGAAGCACAGTCTGTGCAAGCGACAACGGAATTTTTGCAGATTTTGAAAAATCTTTCGTAGTAAAAGGTTCCGGCAGGTCAAATGGGATAAACTGCATATAATCTTCCCGTCTCTCAATACAGACTTCCTCCACAAACTGCACCGGGATCCGGTCATAGCGCTCACTGCCTTTCTTTTTATCTCGGCTCCAGCCGTTTAACAGACGGTACTCCTCCATATCGATCAGTGCAAACCGAAATCTTAAGTTTTCATTTTTTAAAAACGGACGTATTTTATACAATTCTTTAAATGCCACATACGGATTTCCTTTTTTGGGGGACTTGCGCTTCGGTGACATCTCGCCACTCTCCTCATCGATCCACGAAAGCCATTTGACATGCGGGATCGGATAGACGATCGTGACCGGATAGATTTTTAAGAACGCATCCAGTTTTCTCCGCATAACCTGAAAGGAGCGTGTCTGTATCTCAATGATCTCGGTCCCCGTAAAAATGTCCGCCACAAAATTTTCGATTGGGATTTCGTGCATATCCGTATCCGGCGCATAATAATTTTTCAAAACGGCATGTACCGTTTTCTCTGAGAGCGTCCCGATTCCCTGACGCTCCCTGTTTATCCCGATCACTCTGTTTTTTGCAGCTTCAAACCTCAATTCATCAATACACATGACACACTCCTCTTGCAGAATGAAGTCTTATTTTCTCTCCGGATGCTTCATATCCTTTAAAATATCAAAGCAGTCAAAAGTTCTGAAGTAATCATCCGGTGTCTCTGCACGGCGGATCAGCTGGGTGGAACCATCCTCTTTTAACAATACCTCCGCGGAGCGCAGTTTTCCGTTATAGTTATATCCCATGGAGAAACCATGTGCTCCGGCATCATGGATCACAAGCAGATCTCCCATATCGATCTTCGGCAGCATACGGTCAATGGCAAATTTATCACAGTTCTCGCAGAGGGAACCTGTCACATCATATTTGTGGTCGCAAGGCTCGTCCTCTTTTCCCATAACGGTGATGTGATGATATGCCCCGTAAATTGCCGGACGCATCAGGTTGACTGCACAGGCATCCACACCGATATACTCTTTATAGGTGTGTTTCTCATGGATTGCTTTCGTCACAAGGCAGCCGTAAGGTGCTAACATGAAACGTCCCATCTCTGTATAAATAGAGATATTTCCAAGTCCTGCCGGAACTAAGATCTCCTCAAAAGCTTCCTTGACCCCCTGTCCGATCACGCGGATATCGTTCGGTGTCTGATCCGGTGTATAAGGCACACCGACACCGCCGGAAAGTTGATAAACTGAATATCACATCCGGTCTTGTCACGCAGTTCCACAACCAGTTCGAACAACTGTCTTGCCAGTTTCGGGTAATATTCATTTGTCACGGTGTTGCTCGCTAAGAATGCATGTACGCCGAAATGTTTTGCACCTTTTTCTTTTAAGATCTTAATCCCTCGATGATCTGCTCATGTGTAAAACCATATTTGGCATCACCAGGATTATCCATGATGCCGTTGCTCATCTTAAAGACTCCGCCCGGATTATAACGGCAGCTGATCGTCTCAGGAATTTTGCCAATCGTTTTCTCTAAAAAAGTCAATGTGGGTAAAATCATCTAAGTTGATGATCGCACCAAGTTCATTGGCAAATTTAAACTCCTCGGCAGGTGTATCGTTTGAGGAAAACATGATGTGCTTTCCGTCAAATCCCTGAGAGTCTGCCAACATCAGTTCTGTCAAGGATGCACAGTCGCAGCCGCAGTCATATTCTTTTAGGATATCAAGGATGTACGGGTTTGGCGTTGCCTTTACCGCAAAATACTCACGAAATCCGGGATTCCAGGAAAATGCTTCCTTGACCGCCTTCGCATTTTCACGGATTCCTTTTTCATCGTAGAGATGAAACGGTGTCGGATATTTTTTTACGATCTCTTCGAGCTGTTCTTTGGTTACAAAAGGTTTCTTCTTCATAATATTCCTCCATTTTATTAAAATACAGCCTGTATCAGCACCATATAAAGCACTGTCCCGACGCCGATACTAAGCAGGTTGTTTCGTTTCCAGACATGAAGCAGTATCACTACTGCCACCGCTATAAACTCCGGTAATCCATATGGATAGGATGTGATACTTACCGCCTTTAAACAATAAATCACCAACATTCCGATGACTGCCGGCGGCAATACTTTTCCAAGATACTGTATCACCGGCGGGATCGGTTTTCCCGGCGGAAAGAATAAAAACGGCAGAGTCTTGTAAAAAAGATCGTTCCCGCAACTGCTGCAATGATAACAAGTGAACGCGCCACACTAACCGGCATGATGCTCTACCTCCTTTTTCTGATCTAATTCTTTATTCAAAAACTTTCTGCACGGAAGCAGGATCAGCATAATACAGATCATGGTCGGCAGAATAAAATTGTCTGCGCCAAAGATCAGAAGACAAACCAGTCCGCATCCAAGTCCGATCAGTACGCTCGGACGGTTTTTGACTCCATCCACTGCTCCACCATGATCACGACGAACAACGCCGTCATCGCAAAATCAATTCCTGTCGTGTCGATTGGAAGTACTGATCCAAGCAGTGCCCCGATTGCGGAACCGATGATCCAGTAAAGCTGGTCTAACAGTGCGATTGCAAATAAAAACTGTCCTTCTTCCACATCCTTTGGCACCTTCGTGACAAAAAATAAGGAATATGTCTCATCTGTCAGGGAAAAGATCATATACAGACGTTTTTTTTTTCCCATCTTTGCAAAACGCTCTAACAACGACAGTCCATAAAAATATGCCGGATATTTAACATAAACTCCATGAAAATTACCTGTAAAAGACTCACGCCCGGCGCAAAAAAATTCACGCGAGATACTGTCCACTCCCTGCATAACACAGGACGCTCATCAGTATTGCCCACAGAAAATTATACCCTTTTTCCTGAATCATCACTCCAAAAGCCATACCGATAAAGAGATATCCCGTCATGACCGGTATTGTATATGGAAATGCAGCTTTAAACGCTTTTCCATAGGAAGCTTTTTTACTTACTTTGTTTTTTTCTATTTCACAATCCATTTCTTTTTCTATCCCTGTTACTTTATCACTTTAGCTTGTCGCACTATGTACTCTACAACAATTTTTGTGATACATCAAGACAATTTCAACAAAAACTTCACTATTGCAAAAACATGTGCTATACTTTTTTTAGTCGCGTTTTACACGAAAAAGGAGTTATGAATGAGTATTACCGTTTTAAATTATATGGATCACACATTAGTCAGCCGCATCAATGAACAGGCTGCAAAGCGTGCCGAAGCTGCAAAACAGTCTAATACGGATGATTTTGCGGCTGCGTTAGCTGACAGTACAAAAGCTTTGGAAAACAGCCAGAATACCTCACAGACCGGTACCACAGGCGCAGATACATCAGGGATATCCGCAGCCCAGACAACTGCATCCTCTGCAAATTCCTATACTTCAGGCGAACTTGACTCTATTTTTGAAGAGGCCGCCAATTCCTATGGTGTTTCTTCTATTATATTAAAATCGATCGCCAAAGCAGAATCCGGCTTCAATCCCTCTGCCGTGAGCAATGCAGGCGCTGTCGGGATCATGCAGTTAATGCCATCTACGCTGCTGCTCTTGGTGTTTCCAATTCCTATGATGCAAGAGAAAATATCATGGGCGGTGCAAAATATATCAGCCAGTTATTATCCAATTATCAGGGAAATATCTCCCTTGCGCTCGCCGCTTACAATGCCGGCAGCGCGAATGTGGACAAATACGGCGGCATCCCGCCTTTTACCGAGACACAGAATTACGTCAAAAAAGTACTCTCTTATATGGAAGAATTTGGTTCTGCTGTTTCAAATACCGTATCTTCTGTTTCAGATCAGCTTTCTTCTATTTTTAATCTGACCGGAAGTGCGAGAGATGAGGCAAATCAGATGCTTGCTGATTTCTTCTCATCCAAAAATATCAGCAAAGATGCATTAGATATCTTAACCACCATTTTAAAATTGAAAAATATGATATCTGGTCAGACAACATCAACAGATGTCTCTTCTGCTTTACAGAATACGGATACTACATCATCTGCTGTGGGAAGTACCTCTGAAACCCCATCCGACCGCACTGCAGTCCTTACTTCCATAAATTCTGATTCTGAAACAATTGAAGATATCACAAAAGACATCCCTGTACGCGTGATTCCTTCTGCAGAAACAGATACGGACGAAGATACTGATACTGAAACAAACACAGATATTGATGCAGCTGTCAGCACAGATACTAATGACGATGTCAGTACAGACACTGACAGTGAATCTTAAATATCCTGTTGCCTGCGGATTGCCCGCAGGCAATTTTTATGTCGATCCTATGGATCTCAAAACTTCTGTCTGATCCGTAACTGTTTCATACTTTCCTACATCGTTATGATAATTCTTCAATCTGTCCCTCTAAGTAGTGATTAAATTCTTTCATAACTGATACACCGTCTTTACATCCTCTGTAGAATAATGGGACAAAAACTCCATATCCCTTTTTTCCCAGCGTTTGTGACGTTTTGCATGTTCCTCAAACAACATTTTTCCTAGATCCGTCAGTTTAAAATAGACTTCTTTTTTGTTCGATTCCAAAGTGTATTTTTCAATCAGACCTTTCGCTAACAGCTTCTTTGTCATTTTGCTGATCGCGCCTCTTGTCATCCCCATATGTTCTGCGATCTTGGTAACATTTGGTAACTCTAATCTTCCAATATAGTCAATACAGTGCGTCTCGGAATAGCCATATTCATCAAGACATTTCCCCTCGGTCAGCTTCGAGAGCATGTCCTGCCGCTCTAACATCAGCGCAAGCTCTTTTAACAGAAGCTCCTGCTCTTTCATACATCCACCCCTTACTTTGCGGAAATATTGTTTCCTCGTCAACAATTACTTCTGTTTTAATATAACGCATGTTTGTTTCCTTGTCAACAATGTATGTGTTGATTCCAGCCTCTGTTTTAGTAAGCATAAATACATGCTCTGTGAGTATGCTATTATCGAGCATGAAAAACCGGTAGAAGAATCAGGCTTTTTTCCTGCTATCTCCTGCCGGTTGATGTTATTTTCTGCTGTTTTCGGTTGCTTTATTTCTTTCTGTTTTTCATAAGCTGCTTCTGACGTTTTTACATAGTTTTCAATGTACTTATTTGCCACTGCTTATGCATCAAAGTGAAATCCTGCCAGTAAAGAACCAAGGCTGGTGCCTGTTGATTCTGTGTCAGTGTATTTTTCCAGTTCTTCCTCAGCAACACCTGCGGTATCGACCATTTCTTCCTCTAATGCTTTCATGCTGAGGCTGATCTTGTTGTCATTTGTGTTAAGGACTTTTGCTTTGACTTTCTGTCCTTCTTTTAATACTTCGGATGGCTTTTTAATACGGCGCTCACAGATCTGTGAGATGTGTACCAGACCGCTCAGTCCGTTTCCAAGGTTGATAAATGCGCCGTATGGCATCAGTGTCTCGACAGTTCCTTCGAGTACAGTTCCCGGTACGATCATGGAGATCTTGTGGCTGCGCTCTTCGGCTTCTGCTTCTCTTGCCACTGCCTTGCCGGATAAAACCAGTTTTTCTTTTTCCGGATCCACAGTGATCACACGCACTTCGATCTCTTTTCCAATCCATGCATCCGTATCTTCCACATAATCAAGTGTGATCTGCGATGCCGGGATAAATGCACGGATACCTTCCAGATAAGTAACAACACCGCTCGGTACACTCTCTTTGATGCGGACTCTGACTGTTGTCTCATCTTCCATCATCTGTTTTAATTTATCCCATGCGAGTATATCGTTCGCTTCTTTTTTGGAAAGTACGATATTTCCGGCACCATCGTCCGTCTGTACACAGTTGCCTCGATCACATCTCCCTTGTGTACCTGTTCCATGACATTAAAATCAGGATCATTGCTCAGATCAGCAACTTTGATGATTCCCTGCGCATAATATTTTAAATCCAGAGTCACTTCCTCTTCATTTACATCAATGACTGTACCGGAAATGATGTCTCCCTCGTTGATCCTGCGGAAAGAGGCTTCCAGTTCGTCTTTGTAGTCGTCCATTGTTTCCATTTTGTTATCCTCCCATTTGTTAATATCATTTTCAAATCGTCAGTATATATGATGTTGGGATCAAATAGTGCATTTAAGATTTCTGATTGGCAACTTACACAAAGTCGTGCCTATTTTGTTCCGATGTCCGAAAATAAGAAAAACTAAGTATGCCTGAATTAGATTTTTTCAAAGTGACGTGAACGGCAGCAACGAGTCATCCCTGACTCGATGCTGCCTTGTTCTGCCATCCATGGCAGAACATCACTGTGAATAGACAGACATACTAAGATTTTCTAATTTTCTACCAAAGTCACAAAAATAATCCCGACTTTGTGCAAGTTGCCAGCCGTTACGTTGTGAATACACTATTTAATCCCAACATCATTATATTCTAAACGGTATTATAACACACCCGTCCCTAAAACAAAATGACAACTTTGAACAGGTCCCCGTCGACCTCGACGTGGAATTCGCCGCCCTGGGCTTCGGTAAAACTTTTTGCGATCGCAAGACCAAGTCCGGAGCCTTCGGTATTTCTCGAACTGTCGCCGCGCACAAAACGCTCTGTGATCTCATCACCGCTGATATGTATTTCCTCAGCAGACATATTTTTTAAGATGATCTCTACAAGGGATGCTTTCTTTCGCACCTCTAAATAAACCCTGCTGCCCTGCATTGCATATTTGACCACATTGACAAAGAGATTTTCAAAAATGCGGTAGGTTTTCTGGTTATCAAGCATTAACAGTACTTTTTCTTCCGGCACATTCCACTTAAGTTCGAGTCCCCGCTCTTTCATCTTATCCACATGTTCAATGCTGACCTGTTTGATCAGGTTTACAACGTCAAGTTCCATCTTATTAAGTACGATATTATTGCTGTTTGCCTTACTGACTTCAAAAAGATCTTCGATCAGCACCTTAAGGCGCAGTGATTTACGCTCTAAAGTATCAATGTAAGAACGCCTTTCTTCCTCCGTGATGTCTTCTTTTTTCAGCAGTTCAATGTATGTCGTGATGGCAGTGAGCGGTGTTTTTAAGTCATGTGAAACATTTGTGATCAGTTCTGTTTTCATACGCTGGCTCTTTACCTCTTCCTCCACTGCTTTTTTCATACCGGTCTGGATCTGCGCAAGTTCGTCCCGGAACGGATTAAATATGCCAAAATCCCCCTGAATCTCCTGATCAAGATTACCTTCTGCGATCGTCTGCATGGCATCTAACATCGCATGATAATCTTTATTGATCTGCTCATAATGTTTCTTTATAATAAAAAACAGGACGATCGAATAGACAACTAATGCACCGATCCCAAAGAACCAGAACAAGGAACAGGCTGCAAGCACTGCAAAGTTTATAACGACAACTTTTAAGATCAGTTTTGTCGTTTCCTCACTGAAATCAATGTGTGTGATCTCCCCGGAGAGTGTGTTCCACCACTGTCTGATCCGGTTGCCTGTCTTTTTAAACTGTTTTTTTATCCATGGGAAGATCTGATAGACCAGACTGTATCTTTTAACATATTCCCATAGTCCGACTGAAAATACCGGTCTCAGCAGATATGCGGTTGCAAACCACATTGCATAGATCAGCCACAAAGTTCCAACTGCAGTAAGTACGCTGATCACAACATCATAAACCTGTCCACCCATCAGTCATCTGCCGCATCCGAAAATGAATCAAATCCATATGACCAGATAAGTTCCATAAAGTAATTCTGCAGACACAGTCCGCAGATCACACCTGTGACTCCAAGTTCTGCCGCGTAAGCATGTACCTTTCCATCATTTAAGATATTGCCTCCGGCTTTTTCCCTGTCATAAAAAACATAAATGCGATCACCGCTACAACAGATGCGCCATACAATGGAAGTGCCCCATTAATTTTATAGGCGGACAGCTTTTCAAAATAATCTTCTTCCTCATCACTGCCAGAATCATAAAGAATATTTTCAGATGCTTTCTCTTTGGAAATACCGATCACAAACTCTATATTTTCCGGTCCTTTGAGCACGGGCATGTCTGTCGGATTAAAATACTCTTCCAGATTAGTTTTTAACAGTTCACTGCGTTCCTGTGCCCCTAAGGATTTTACTAAAAGATCGCCGCTATTTTCCCTGTCTGACAGCAGAGGAATTACTTCCATCGCCCCGACTTCATTAAATTTTACCGCAAACAATTCGCTGTAATATTGTGCCAGTTGTTCACTGACATCCTTTTCCTCTCCACCGAGTACGCTCTCTAAATTCTGCGTTGTATTTTTCAGTTTACTTCCATCTTCGGATTCCATGACGCAATAATCAATCTGGGAACGGATTTTTTCAAACTGACTGCTCCATTCATCCATCACCGACAATACTTCATCATTGGTTACCTGCTCTAATTGTTCCTGTGACTCCCACCTGTCGGTTTCATCCGCTTTTGCATAAGATGCGATATAAAGATCTGTTGCTGACATCTCCGTCTCACTCTTCTGATTCTGATATTCCAGATCGAGCAGATAAAATCCCTCATACAGATTTTTCAGAAACTGTGTCCGAATCTGCGTATCACTGTCTGCACCTGTTTTTGCTGCTTCTGTCTTTTGCATCCAGTCTTTGCTTCTGCGATTGATTCCCGGATAGCATAAAAAATTGATAACTGCTAAAACAAGAAGAAACCCTGCTGTTATCACAATTCTCGCCTTACGGCTGTTTTTCCATTTTATATCCAACGCCCCACACCACCTTTAAATATTTTGGTTCTCTCGGATTGATCTCGATCTTATCCCTGATATTTCTCACATGCACCATAATCGTATCCGTATTGATCGCTTTTTCATTCCAGACACGCTCGTAAATCTCGTCCGCCGAATAAACTCTTCCCGGATTTTTCATCAGAAGTGCTAAGATCTTAAACTCAATCGGTGTCATTTTTACCGGTTTTCCATCCACAAATACTTCTACCGTATCTTCATTCAGCTCAATTCCGCCAATGCTATGTATCCTGTCATTTTCCTTTTTCTCCTGACTTTTGTTGTTAAACTTTGTATAACGCCGGATCTGGGAATTGACGCGCGCCATCAATTCTAACGGTGTAAATGGTTTTGTCACATAATCGTCCGCTCCGATGTTCAGCCCAATCACTTTATCTGTCTCCTCTGATTTCGCCGAAAGCATAATTACAGGAAAATCATGATGTTCCCTGAGTTTTAATGTCATTGTTACCCCATCCATACGCGGCATCATGATATCAACGATCGCAAGATGTATCTCCTTACTCTCAATAATCTCTAAACCTTCTATACCATCTGCCGCCTTATAAACGTTATAATTCTGGCTTTTTAAAAATATCTCGATTCCATCACGGATCTCTTTGTCATCTTCTACGATTAAAATATTGTACTGTTCCATTATTTTTGTCTGTGTGAAAGATTTTCACACTTCTCCCCTTTTCTTTCTGTGCCGCTGATATCCCTTTTTGCCACACTTCCTATCAGTATATCATTTACCATAACAAAATGAAACAAATCCTGTGTTATTCCCGGCACAACTGATATCTTCCTGCTCTTACCCTCCTTTGAGTATTATCATACCTTCCGAATACAAAGAACACCCTCACAAAAAAATAAAGATTTTCGAAAGATTCTCTTTATATTTTCCTTATTTCTGCAAAATTCTCTTTTTTCTCTATATTTTTTGCATTTCACTGATAAGAGTGTTACAATACGAATGTTATTAAATTTTCGAGGAGGTTTACTTATGGACAAGAAAACAACAGGAATCGTTTCCTACATCACGCTTATCGGCTGGCTGATTGCATTCTGCGCCGGTGACAAAGAGGGTGCAAAATTTCATTTAAACCAGTCACTGGTGTTATACCTTGCATCACTGATCAACAGCATTATTATTTCGCGCATTCCGATCTGTGGATGGGCTGTCAGCGGCATTCTCTCCATTGTATTCTTTATTTTCTGGATCATGGGATTAGTATATGCCTGCAAAGATGAAGAAAAAGAGCTTCCACTTTTAGGAAGTATTAAGATTTTAAACTAAGATATTAAAAAAACATTATTATGTAAAAACCCGGCTTTAAGGTTCATGACCCCAAAGCCGGGTTTCTTTTTCTGTGCACAGACCTGCCTGCTAAAACAGGCAGTCTGCTATCTTATACGATTTTCTTATACCTCTACGGTAATTTTGTCTAAGTGCCAGATATCATCTACATATTCCTGGATCGTACGGTCAGATGAGAATTTACCGGCATGTGCGATATTTAAGATTGCACTCTTTGCCCAGCCTTCCTCATCTTTGTATGCTTCCATGACGCGTTTCTGTGCATCTGCATAGGAACGGAAATCTTTTAAGATGAAATAGGTATCTGCAAACTGTGTACACTGTGTATTGAGCAGTGAGTTGTAAAGGTCACGGAACAGCTCAGGATCGTTCGGTGAATAAAATCCATTGATGAGCTGCATCAGTACCTTGCGGATATCCTGATCACTGTTGAAGATCTGCATTGGATCATAATCACGGTTTCTCTCATGCGCAATGACTTCATCGGAACTCATACCGAAAATAAATGCATTTTCTTTACCGACTTCCTCGACGATCTCAACATTGGCACCATCCATCGTTCCGAGTGTCAGTGCACCGTTTAACATGAATTTCATGTTACCGGTTCCGGATGCCTCTTTACTAGCTGTGGAGATCTGCTCGCTGACATCTGCTGCCGCAAAGATCCACTCTGCGATCGATACGCGGTAATCTTCAATAAATACGACTTTGATCTTGCCGTTAATGCTTCTGTCATTGTTGATAACGTCCGCCACATTGTTGATCAGTTTGATCGTAAGTTTTGCGTTCTTGTAGCCTGCTGCTGCCTTTGCACCAAAAATAAAGGTTCTCGGATAGAAATCCATATCCGGGTGCTCTTTTAATTCATTATACAGATACATGACATGTAAAATATTCAGCAACTGACGTTTGTATTCATGCAGACGTTTTACCTGCACATCAAAGATGGAACGCGGATCTACTTCGATGCCGTTGTGCTCTTTGATGTATTTTGCAAGGCGCAGTTTGTTCTGATATTTGATATTCATGAACTCCTGCTGTGCTTTTTTATCGGTTGCATAGATCGCCATCTTCTCAATATGGGAAAGATTTGTGATCCAGTCGTCACCGATATGTTCACTTACCCAGTCTGCAAGAAGCGGATCGCCATGCATCAGGAATCTACGCTGTGTGATTCCATTCGTCTTGTTGTTGAATTTCTGTGGGAACAGCTCATAGAAATCGTGAAGCTGCTCGTTCTTTAAGATCTCCGTGTGAAGTTTTGCCACACCATTTACGGAATATCCTGCTGCGATCGCAAGATGTGCCATTTTTACCTGACCATCGTAAACGATTGCCATACGTGCAACTTTACCGTTATCTCCCGGAAACTCTGCCTGGATCTGTAAAATAAATCTGCGGTTGATCTCCTCAACGATCTGATAGATACGCGGAAGCAGTCTTGAGAAGATCTCGATCGGCCATTTTTCAAGTGCTTCTGCCATGATCGTGTGGTTGGTATATGCACAGGTCTTTGTCGTGATCTCCCATGCCTCATCCCAGCTTAATCCCTCTTCGTCAAGTAAAATACGCATCAGCTCTGCCACTGCAACGGTCGGATGTGTATCATTTAACTGGAATGTCACTTTCTCCGGCAGCTTATGGATATCGTCATGATGCTTTTTGTAACGTGCTAATGCACGCTGTACACTTGCAGATACGAAGAAATACTGCTGTTTTAAACGAAGTTCTTTTCCCGCGATATGGTTATCATTCGGATAAAGTACCTCGACTAAGTTGCGGGCAAGATTTTCCTGCTCCACGGCTTTGTGATAATCACCTTTATCAAAGGAGTCTAATTCAAAGCACTCCATCGGCTCTGCATCCCAGATCATTAAGGTATCTACCACATGATTGCCGTAACCTACGATCGGCATATCATAAGGTACTGCTAAAACAGACTGGTAATTTTCCTGTACGAAACGTGTCTTGCCTTCCTCCGTCACTTCCGCACGGACATAACCGCCGAATTTCACCTCATAGGAATATTCCGGACGGCGAAGTTCAAACGGATATCCGTTCTTTAACCAGTTATCCGGCACTTCCACCTGAAAACCGTCTTTGATCTTCTGTTTGAACATACCATAACGGTAGCGGATACCGCAGCCGTAAGCTGCGTATCCCAAGGTTGCCAGAGATTCCATAAAGCAGGCTGCAAGACGTCCGAGTCCACCGTTTCCAAGTGCCGGATCGCTCCTGATCCTCGATCTCATCAAGGTTTAACGATCTCCCCGAGTGCCTCTTTTACCTCTTTGTACATTTTTAAATTGATCATGTTGTTGCCAAGTGCACGGCCCATCAAAAATTCCATGGACATATAATAGACCATCTTTGGATCCTGTTTGTCAAACGCTTTCTGTGTTGCAAGCCAGTCATCAATGATCACATCTTTTACCGTGTAGGAAACCGCCTGAAAAATTTCCTGCTGTGAAGCTTCCTCTAATGTTTTGCGGTAAAGATTTTTTACATTTTCCTTTACGTCCTCAATAAATTTTTCCTTGTTGAAAACATTTTCCTTCATCTAGTTTTCTCCTTTTTTGACTCCAAGCAATACTTTTTCCCCATTGATGTTCCATTCCTTGCAGTAAATTCCGTTTTCTCCGGAGTCAAAAGAATCAGCTTCTGCTACAACTTCAGTACCTAAAACATCACCCATGATGTCATTTCCGTACTTATTAAAGATGTCGGCTACTTTTTCATCTGCATGATAGTAAATGGAAATTTTATCCATAACCTCAAATCCGGCTTCCTTACGCATGGTCTGGATCTTGCTGATCAGCTCACGGACAAATCCTTCCTCTACCAGTTCCGGTGTCAGGTTGGTATCAAGCACAACGGTTACAGTATTATCACCTTCCGTTACATAACCTTCCATCTGTGTCATTGTGATCAGAAGGTCTTCTTCGGATAATTTTACATCATCACTGACTGTTGGCAATGCAAGCACACCGTCTGCTTTTAATTCAGCCATTGCTTTGTTTCCGTCTAACTCTGCAAGTGCTTTCTGGATCTGTCCTAAGAACTTGCCATATTTCGGTCCGACAGTACGAAGCTGTGGTTTGAAAGTATAGCTTGTATATGCACTGACATCCTCTGTGAAGTTTACTTTCTTCACATTTAACTCATCCTCGATGATCTCCACAAAATATTCTGGCAGTACATTCGGTGCTTTGACATACATATTTCCGATTGGCTGACGATTCTTGATATTTGCAGAGTTACGGCACGCACGACCCATAACAACGATCTTTAAGACCTCATCCATATTTTTCTCTAATTCTTTGTCGATCCATGCCTCATTGACAGCCGGGAAGTCGCACAGATGGATGCTCTCCGGTGCCTCTGTGTTGATGGAACGTACCAGGTTCTGATAGATCTCCTCTGTCATGAACGGGATCATCGGTGCAGCAGCCTTGCAGATCTCAACTAATGCAGTATAAAGTGTCATATATGCGTTGATCTTATCCTGCTCCATGCCTTTTGCCCAGAAACGGTCACGGCTTCTTCTGACATACCAGTTACTCATGTCATCCACGAACTCATCAAGTACCTTTGCAGCTTCCGGAATGCGGTAATTTGCAAGGTTTTCATCCGTTCCCTTGATTGCGGAATTCAATTTTGACAGCAGCCACTTATCCATAACGGATAATTTTTCATAATCTAAGGTATATTTTGTTGCATCAAACTGGTCGATGTTTGCATACAGCACGAAGAATGCATAAGTATTCCACAGGGTACCCATGAATTACGCTGTCCTTCCTGTACCAGCTTGCCACTGAAACGCTTCGGGATCCATGGTGCACTGCTTGTATAGAAATACCAGCGGATCGCATCTGCGCCGTAAGTCTCTAATGCATCAAACGGATCAACGCATTTCCTTTGGACTTACTCATCTTCTGTCCGTTCTCATCCTGTACATGTCCAAGAACGATGACGTTCTCATACGGAGCTTTATTAAATAACAGGGTGGACTCTGCCATCAGAGAGTAGAACCATCCTCTTGTCTGGTCAACTGCCTCGGAGATAAACTTCGCCGGGAACTGTTTCTCAAAGACGTCTTTATTCTCAAATGGATAATGGTGCTGTGCGAATGGCATTGCTCCGGAATCGAACCAGCAGTCGATAACCTCCGGTACACGGTGCATTTCTTTGCCACAGTCCGGGCATTTAAAGGTAACTGCATCAATATACGGACGATGAAGTTCTACCTTTGCATCCTCCGGATTTCCGCTTCTCTCTGCAAGTTCTGCACGGCTTCCGATGCACTCCTGATGTCCACATTCACACTCCCATACCGGAAGTGGTGTTCCCCAGTAACGGTTACGGGAGATACCCCAGTCCTGGATATTCTCAAGCCAGTCACCGAAACGTCCTTTTCCGATAGAATCCGGGATCCAGTTTACAGTATTGTTGTTGCGGATCAGGTCATCTTTGACTGCAGTCATCTTGATGAACCAGGATTCTCTTGCGTAGTAGATGAGCGGTGTGTCACATCTCCAGCAGTGCGGATATTCATGCTCGAACTTCGGAGCATCGAATAACAGTCCCTTTTCATCGAGATCTTTTAATACCATAGGATCTGCTTTCTTTACAAAAACACCGGCATATGGTGTCTCTTTGGTCAGCTCACCTTTTCCGTCTACAAGCTGTACGAATGGAAGGTCATATTTTCTTCCGACAGCGGCATCATCTTCACCGAATGCAGGTGCGATATGAACGATACCGGTACCGTCTGTCATGGTTACATAGGTGTCACATACAATGTAATGCGCTTTTTTGTGCTGTTTTTCAATGATCTCTTTTGCACAGTCAAATAACGGCTCATACTCTTTGTACTCTAAATCGCTTCCTTTATAAGTCTCTAATACTTCGTATGCCTTTGTTCCCTCTGGTGCATCCTTGTCAAGCAGTTTGCCAAGTACCGTGTCAAGCAGTGCCTCTGCCATATAATAGGTATATCCGTCAACCGCTTTTACTTTGCAGTAAGTCTCTTCCGGGTTCACACAGAGTGCGACGTTAGACGGCAGTGTCCAAGGAGTTGTAGTCCATGCAAGGAAATATGCATCCTCTCCGATTACTTTAAAACGTGCAACTGCAGAGCGCTCTTTGACCGTCTTATAACCCTGCGCAACCTCCTGAGAAGATAACGGGGTACCGCAGCGTGGGCAGTAAGGAACGATCTTGAATCCTTTATATAAAAGGTTTTTATTCCAGATTTCTTTTAATGCCCACCACTCGGACTCAATAAAATTGTCATCGTAAGTAACATATGGATTGTCCATATCAGCCCAGAAACCAACGGTCTTTGAGAAATCTTCCCACATTCCTTTGTATTTCCATACGGATTCCTTACATTTTTTGATGAAAGGCTCCATACCGTATTCTTCGATCTGCTCTTTTCCGTTTAAGCCAAGAAGTTTCTCAACCTCAAGTTCTACCGGGAGTCCATGTGTATCCCAGCCGGCTTTACGCGGAACGAATTTGCCTTTCATGGTCTGGTATCTCGGAATCATATCTTTGATCGTACGGGTCTCCACATGTCCGATGTGCGGCTTGCCGTTTGCAGTTGGCGGGCCGTCATAAAAGGTGTAGGTCTCTCCTTCCTTGCGGTGTTCCATGCTCTTCTTAAAGATGTCATTGTCATTCCAGAACTTCTCGATCTGTTTTTCTCTGTCTACGAAATTCAGATTCGCATCAACTTTCTTATACATTGTTAACCTCCATTGATTTAATAAAGAGTCGCTCGCGACTCTTTCGCGCCCGAGCGGTGCTGTTTACAGCAAACTTCTTCTCCGCGAAGTGCGCATCCCGCCCGGAGGTTTTTAATTCATAGGACGTAATTTCCTATGAATTAAAGCCCTCGTCCTGTATATAGGACGAGGGCTTAAATACTTCGTGATACCACCTGATATACAAATGTACACGGAACTGATAAACTCCGGATACACGTTCCCTGTAACGCAGGAAATGCGTCAGCGCTTACTCTGTCACGGAAAATCCCAGTCGTGATCTGCCTTGACCATTTCAGACTGCGGCTTGGAAGTGATTTTCATTCAGCAGATACTCGCACCGGTTTCCACCTGCTCCGGCTCTCTGTTGCTTTTCCTGATGAACTACTGTCTTCGTCATTGCCTTTTGCCAAAAATCTAGTCTTTAGTATAGACTCGGAAAGTGAGAATGTCAAGAGGGCTTCATGCTTTTCACAGAGCACGTTTTTTCACATCTGCGATCACGTTTAAAAACCGCTCCTTCATCTGTGCCTCTAACAGTTTTACATCCATGTCACTGCCCGTACACGGCACAAATCCTCCAGCCATCGATGCGTGGCCGCCGCCATTGCCAATTCCTTTCAGTGCCTCCGCCACGATTTTTCCCGCATCGAGCATACTTTTTTCACTGCGCACAGAAAGTTTGATTCCGTCTGACTTTCTCGAATACACGACGGAAAATGACACTTCTTTTAAAGCAAGCATGAAATCGGATATATTTGCAATGACCGGACAATCCTTACCAGTATTGCAGAAACTGATGTCATCATATACTTCAATGCTTGAAATCGCACTCGAATATGCCATCAGATCATCAAAACACAGATTACTGTTTTCTAACATATGGATGACCTCATAATCACATTCATCAAACATCCGGTAGAGCATCTCAATATCGAGTTTTGACACTCCACGGCTCAGATTATTGGTATCGATCCGTACACCGTATGTCAGAGTCGTGGCCATTCTTCTATCCATCGGGATATTATTTTCAAAGAAATACTGTGCAACGATCGTCGCACATGCTCCCACTTCCGGCCGGATGTCTTTAAACCGGTATGGAAACTTTTCATTTTCCGGATGATGATCGATGCAGATGATCTCGTCCCCCGTAATGTCAACGATGTTTGAATTACCCTTTTGTGCATCCACAAGGATCACTTCATCCTCATCTGTCAAAATGGTACTAAGATCCTCCACATTCAAAAGTTCGATCTCCATCAGTTCACGCAGCTTGTCGGTACTGTAACGGTCTATTTTTCCTTTATAACAGATCGTGGAAGAAATTCCATTGTGCTTTAACAGCTCCTGGATCCCAAGCGCACTCGCAATGGCATCCGGGTCAGGAAAATTATGTGTCTGGATATACACATGCTTCCGGTTGATCTGTTTTAGTAGTTCTTGTAATTTTGTCATATTAATCCTCTAAAATATGTTTCTGCCACCCGTTTTGTCACAAGTTCTGAAAATGACTGTATTTTATACTGTGCTTCCGGTACGATTCCAAAACCGTATGCGGCATGAATAAATCCAACGCCAGCTTTTCTGCTGGCATCATAATCTCCCTGGATATCACCCACATAGACCGCTTCGTCTAAATGATTCCGGTCTGCCAGAAGTCTGATATTATCACCTTTCTGTAAAAGATTATTTCCGTAACATTCGATATCGGAAAAATAATCCCAGAAATGATAATGATCCAAAAATGCCTCAATGTAACCTTTCTGGCAGTTGCTTACAATGTAAAGTTCATATGTCTTTTTTAATTCTTTGAATGTATCCTCAAGATCCGGATAAAGCACTCCGCCATGTTCTCTTAAATAATCGTTCTCGATCCTGCAGCACTCCGCTAAAAGTGTCTCCTGCTCTTTCTCAGAAATTTCCGGGAATAACAGTTTTGCGATCACATCCATGGTCTTTCCCATAACACCCTTGATATCGGTTTCTGTGAGTGCCTTATTTAACCTTCCATCCTGACGGATCGCTTCATTCCAGGATTCTGCCACATTGGCGGCTGAATCCCAAAGTGTGCCATCCATATCAAAAATAATTCCCTGTTTTTTCATATAAGTCCCCATTCCTGCGTGTAAAAAATCTCATTTTTCACACGATTCTGCTTCATTTATTTTAAATCGTAAACGCTGGCATATTTTTTTTCAAAATAACGCACCAATGGCTCTGCTGATACTTCTTTTCCACACACATTTGCAATCACTTCTTTTGGTGTGCGTGTGCTGCCATACCAGTGGATTTTTTCATTCAGCCATTTTGTGATTTCTTTGATTCTGCCCTCTTTTAAGATCTCATCTACCGGCCCTAACTCTTTTTCAAGTTCCTCTAAGTACATGCCGTCATAGATACTTCCTAACAGATAGCTTGGAAAATAGCCGAAGGAACCATCTGACCAGTGCATATCCTGTAAGATTCCCTCCGCATCATTTGCCGGAGTGATATCTAAATATTCCTTCATTTTCTGATTCCAAAGTTCCGGAAGCTTCTCAACCGGAACATTGTCACGAAAGATTGCCTTCTCCATTTCATAACGCAATATAATATGGAAGCAATAGGTCACCTCATCTGCCTCGGTACGGATCAGGCTGTTCCTGACATGATTGATCTCACGGTAAAACTCATCCAGTGAAATGTCCTTCATCTGCGGCATCAGTTCCTGCACTTTCTCATAGACAGGAATCCAGAAATTCTTATTGCGCCCTAAAATATTCTCATAAAAACGGGATTGGCTCTCATGCACGCCCATATAACGGCAGCTTCCTGCAGCCGTGTTGTCATATTCCGGATTGACATTCTGTTCAAAATCGCATGACCACCCTCATGGATAGCCGAAAACATGGCAGAAACCGGATCATGTTCATAATAATGATTTGTCACCCGGACATCCTTGGAAGAAAAATTCAGTGTAAAAGGATGCTCTGTCTCTCCTACTGCACCGGCATCTTTGGAAAATCCGATGTAGGAAAGCAAAAGATCCTGCACTTTTCTCTGATCATCCGGATCAAAATAAACATGGAATTTTGTATCATCGGCTGTTTTGCGGCAAGTATTTTTTTCACAAGCGGAATCAGCGCTTCCTTTAGTTCACCAAACAGACGGTCAATCGTTGCAGAATCCATTCCCTCTTCATATTTATCTAACAATACATCATAAACTTCTTTGCCCGGATCCGTGTAACCTGCCATTTCTTTGGTAAGTGCAATCATTTTCTCTAAATGCGGTGCAAAAATGGAAAAGTCAGATGCATTTTTTGCATCTTCCCATGCATTTCCGGATTCTGCCTGCTCACGGACCATCACTTCATAACGGTCTTTTGGAATCCGTCTGTCTTTTTCCATATCGCGCTGCATGCGTGTCACGATAAATTTCATGGTATCTGACAGCTGTGCAAATTCTTCCGGTGTCTTTAAGGTCTCTAACATGCCATAAAGTTCATCCGAAGTCGACATGGCAAAGCTCTCGGTTGAAAAATAAGTCAATGCATCGATATGTCCTGTCTGCCCCAGTTTTGGTGCACAGGTTCTCATGTCCCAGTAAAGAAGCGTATTGATATGTTCATATTTTTTCATTTTATCGAGATACTGCTCGAATTGTTCTAATGTTTTACTCATAGTCGTCCTCCATTTTCAGAACGACGCCATTCTGGCGTATTACATTCTGTTCTTTCTGTTTCATATTAACACAGGACACCTGACCTGTCACTTATTTTTAGTATAACCAAAAACACCACGAACATGCGATTTTGCATGTCCATGGTGTTTTTCATAACAATCAGTCTGCCCGCAGTGCGTGCAATCTGTTTTTCATCGGAAACCCTGACGCAACTACTTATTTTACCTCTACTGTCCAGCCATATTTATCCGGCAGTCTGCCCCACTGGATTCCGGTTAAGGTATCATATAATTTCTGTGTCAGCTCACCGATCTTGAAATCGTTGATCGTTACAACATCATCTTTGTAGCGGAGTTCTCCGACAGGGAGATAACTGCTGCAGTACCTGTTCCGAATACTTCCTCAAGTGTGCCATCATGTCCGGCTTTCATCAGATCATCTACGGAAAGTCTGGTCTCATTTACTTTATAACCCCAGTCTCTTAACAGATGGATCATGGAATCTCTTGTGACACCCGGAAGAACAGTTCCCTCGATCGGTGCTGTGTAAATCTCGCCTGCGATCTTGAACATGATGTTCATGGTTCCAACTTCCTCTACATATTTACGATGTTCACCATCTAACCAGAGTACCTGGGAATATCCCATCTTCTCTGCTTTAACCTGTCCTAAAATAGAACCTGCGTAGTTACCACCGCATTTTGTAAATCCGGTACCACCTTTTACGGCACGAACCAGTTCATCCTCAACTAAGATCTTAACCGGGTTGATTCCCTCTGCGTAGTAAGCGCCAACCGGGCAGCAGATAATCATAAACTTATAAGCAGATGCCATATGTACGCCGAGTGCAGCTTCTGTTGCAAACATAAACGGACGGATGTAAAGAGATGTCTCCGGCTCTGATGGAACCCAGTCCTCTTCTACCTTTACCAGTGCTTTTACCGCCTCAACAAACATATCAACCGGGAGCTCCGGCATGCAGAGTCTTGCGTTAGAGTTGATCATTCTCTTTGCGTTCATCTCCGGACGGAATAACTGGATCTTACCCTCTGCAGTACGGTATGCTTTCATACCCTCGAATGTTTCCTGTGCATAATGTAACGTTACACATGCCGGATCCATGGTGATCGGTCCTTCCGGAACGATTCTTGCATCTTTCCAGCCCTCTTCCTTTGTCCAATCCATAACAAACATATAGTCTGTCATATATTTTCCAAATCCAAGATGTTTCTGATCTGGTTTTTCCTTTAAATGTTCTCTTTTTTCAAATCTGATATCCATAACATATGCCTCCGACTCTCTATCGTTTTTTTCTGACCCTCATTATGATACTTCTTTTTTGAGTGTCAAGATTATTCCAAAGGCTTATATTCATCATTACTTAAACTCATAATAATATTTATTTTTTATAATCATGCGTTATGATGCTGTCATAAAATCATCCCGTAATTTTTGCCTTTGAAATGTACTAGTTCTGCTCTGCAATTACCTTTTTTAAAGGAATCCAGATAATAAATGCCAGCACACTTCCGATTACTGCTGTGATAAGCTGTGTCACGGAAAATGTTGTCTGGAACACTGCCATCTTTGGAACCATTGCTTCCGGAAGCAGGGACGGAATCAGAACCAGTGCAATCACGACTCCCATAAATAATGCCTTTACAATGCTGCCGGCTGCCATACCTGCGATCAGACCTGCATTGCCTTTGATTTTCTTTGCAATCAGACTAACTGCAACTACAAGAATGATATTTCCGATCATAACGCATGGGATGATCGCCGGGATCGCTGACATGATCGGGCTTCCTGTAATCAGGAATGATGTGACCGGTGTGATCACAGATAAAATAATTCCGCATGCCATTCCTGCACCCAGTGCCGCAATGATCAGACATGCATTGATGATCGGTCCTGTGATGTACACACTTGTGTTTTTAAAGAACTGGCTCACGATACAGATTGCCAGTAACACTGCTGTTGTTGTGATTTGTTTCGTTGTGATTTTCATAAATCCTCCTTTGTTTTCCGAAGGAAATGCGACTGCCTTTGCAGGAGCAGAGGATTTTCCTCCTTTGTTTTGCGGAGCAATGCCTGCTATGCCGCCTTTGCATAGCATGTGCCCTTGCAGGAGCAATGCCCAACACATTGGGCAGGATTTTCCTCCTTTGTTTTGTACAATTTTCGCAACCATCATAGTACAACACTTATGAAAAGTCAATTTTCCGTACACGGCTCACTCTGCCCCCGCAAACAACCGCAATTTTCTCTTGTCATTTAAACCAGGGAATTTTATAATAAAACCAACATATAAATATTTCGTATAAATATAAGGAGATTACGTTATGCATACATTTCAACCTATGACAGCAGATATGATGGAATTTGATCCATTTACAAAAATTGGAAAAGAATGGGCGCTGCTCACCGCAGGTTCCAAAGACAAAGCAAACACCATGACCATAAGCTGGGGCGGTGTCGGCATCTTATGGGGCAAAAACGTTGCCTTTGTATTTGTCCGTGACTCAAGATACACCAAAGAACTGATCGACAAAAATGAATTCTTTTCTCTCAGCTTTTTATCTGAAAAATACCGTGATGCATTAAATTACTGTGGAAGTCACTCCGGCCGTGACGAAAACGATAAGATCTCAGCCGCCGGTTTAACCCTTACCTCCCGCCACAGCATTCCGTTCATCGATGAGGGAAATATGATCCTGCTGTGTGAGAAAATGTCCGCAACGCGACTGACTGAGGATTCCTTCCTGATGCCAGAGATTGCGCAAAAATGGTATGCAGATCATGATATGCACACGATGTATATTGCGGAGATCATTGATATTCTGGCAAGATAAGAAAAACAGGCAGGTGGGAGTTCATATACGAAAACTCCTGCCTGCCCGTTTTATGTTTTTCAGATATATAATCTCTTAATCATTTTTTGTTCCATACATTCTAAAATACTCATCCGCCTGCTGCATAGATATGTTTAATTTATCCTGCAATCTTTTTATAATACCCTTTTTCGGTATGTTCATTTCGAGACACATTTCTATCATTCCCTCTGCTTTGCCACGAGCTTCTCCACGCGCTTCGCTCTCCGCAATTAATTCTTCAATCGCCTGACACATCTCTATCCCCTCCTTTTCCTCTGATATCTTAATTGGTGTCTTCGTGATGGTTTTTATAACTCTGGCTGCATTCATTTCTATACTTTTATGGGTATCTGTCCTCAAAAAATCCAGCAGTTTTTCTTTATTATTAGAGTACTTGATATATCCCATAACCTCTCTCATACTTGTTGAAAATTTGTTCAGTTCTTCTTCCGTAAGTTTTTCCGGATCGATCAGGTGTATCCTGTAGTTCTCCACATAACTTAAAATTTCCATATCCCTTATCGGCATCATTTCATGTAAAGATAACGATCCGTCCCATTCCTCTGCCCCAAAATGAATCACAAGTGTGATAACTGGTTTAATGTGATCTTCCTTAAAAAATCCCGATAAATATTCTCCACCGGTTTTTCCTGAATAATCTTTTTGGCTCCGTCGGTGCCTGCCGCTATATCTGACACTTGTTTTCCATATTGTAAGGCATCATAGATAGCGTTTCTGACCGGCATTGCATAATGGACATCTGTCTGATTCTCAACCCCTAATAAAACATACGACATCTTTTCATCCTGTTTGATGACTGCTGCTTTTAAAACATCACGGTATTTTTGCAGTGCATCTTTTTTACCCACTGCCGATGTAGCAGTGTCAACCTCTGTAAGTCCTGCCGGATCGATCACCTTTTTTCCACCATAGATAAGATAATTAAACGCATCTGCAAATATAGCATTCTCCCGCATATACTCTTTTGTTACAATATCAACCGTCCCCATTCATTTCTCCTCCTTTGTTTAATCCGGGAGCAATTCGTGGTTTTCAAGAATTCTCCCTGCTTATATGTGTGAATGATAAAGCATTGGAAATTCTTAAGTTGAATGTATAACTTTATACATTTTTCACTATGATAAAAGAATGGTCTATAACCATGTAGATGATTTCAGAATATCATGCTTTGTCTGGATTTTAGCATACTGTTCTTATAATGTCATTAAAAAGCCGATATTCCAATGATATTTGTAAGTTTTGCACAAAAAATCCAGTGTATAAAAACAGATATAACATACACACACCTTGCTTTTTCCAAAAATCAATGCTACAATATTTTTTGAGTTTTGTTCTAAAAAGTAAATATATGGAGGATTATTTATGAGCCCAGTTACTATCGTATTACTGGTTATCTTAGCCGTCTTAATCATCGGACTTGTTGTCCTTTATTTTCTCGGGAAGAAAGCACAGAAAAAGAAAGCCGAACAGGATGAACAGCTTGCAGCCGCCGCACAGACCGTATCCATGCTGATCATAGATAAGAAGCGAATGCGTATTACCGAATCCGGCCTTCCACAGGTTGTGATCGACCAGACGCCAAAGATGATGCGCCGTACCAAACTTCCGATCGTAAAAGCAAAGGTTGGACCAAAAGTAATGTCTTTGATCGCCGATGAATCTGTATTTGATTACATACCGGTCAAAAAAGAAGTGAAAGCTACCGTGAGTGGTATCTATATCACAAAAGTTACCGGTGTACGCGGACCTCTTGAAAACCGGAAGGTAAAAAGAGCTGGAGGACCAAATTAAAAGAAAAAGCAAATCGCGCAAATAAAGAACTCGAAAAAGAAAAAGCTGAACTTGAAAAAGAGAAAAGTAAGAAAAAGAAAAAATAAGTGATGAAACCTGAAAATACCGCAAATGTGAAAATCGCATTTGCGGTATTTTTATCATGAACTACAGTACCCAGCCTGCCGCCTGCATCTGTGTCTCCACCATATGGTGATAGATTCCATCTTTTCCGGACAGCTCATCAGGTGTGCCTTCCTCTGCAACCACACCGTCTTTTAACACAACGATCTTATCTGCGTTTGCAACCGTTCGCATCCGGTGCGCAATGATAAGAACTGTCTTATTCCGGATCAGTTTTGACAATGCCTCCTGGATCAGTGTCTCATTATCTACATCCAGTGATGCGGTCGCCTCATCTAATAAGATAATCGGTGCATCCTTTAAAAACGCCCTTGCGATCGAGATTCTCTGACGTTCTCCGCCAGAGAGTTCTGATCCGTTTTCACCAATCATCGTCTGCCAGCCGTCCGGCAGCTTTTGGGCAAATTCATCACAGTGTGCTAACTTGGCAGCGACAATGACTTCCTCATCCGTCGCATCCTGTCTGCCGATACGGATATTTTCCATAATCGTATTATTAAAAAGTGTGACGTCCTGAAATACAATGGAATACAGTGACATCAGAGTTTCCGGATTGATCTTTGAAATGTCCATGCCTCCAACTGTGATCTTTCCCTTTTCAATGTCCCAGAATCTAGCCGCAAGTCTTGATACGGTCGTCTTTCCACCGCCGGATGGTCCGATCAGTGCCGTCACCTCACCCTGTTTTGCAGTAAATGTTACATCCTTTAATACAGACTCCTTTCTGTCGTAAGAAAATCTCACATTTGAAAATGTAATATCATATCCTTTATGGCTTAACTGATCTGTTCCTGTCTGAATTTCATGGGAGAGGATCTCGTCTAAACGTTCGCTCTGTATATTTGCGCTGATCATTGCCGCTAAATTCTGCAGGGAAATCTGCATCGGATCATAGATTCTTGATACAACAAGCAAAAACATGAAAAATGTCAGTACATCGATACTTCCCTTTGCAAGAAGGATTCCCCCTGTCAGGGCAACCGTTGCAATACCAAGTTTTAAGATCATCTGGCACTTGCGACAAATACCGCCATGCCAAGTTCTGTCACGATCGCATGTTTCTCGACCGCTTTAATTTTTTTATCCAGACCTTTCATATAATCATCCTGTGCATTGTTGGCGCGGAGATCACGGACCGTCTCAAGTCCTTCCTGAATCCCGTCGGCACAGTCCATTTTCAATTTCATCTGTTTTCTGCTCAGACTGTTTTGTACTTACCGGAACAGCCAACGATCAGAAATGAAACCGGAAGCACCCACAGCGCCGCTAAAGCCATTCTCCAGTCAAAGAAAAAGAGACTTAATGCCACGAGTGCCGTAGAAATACATGCTCCGATCAGTTCCGGTATCACATGGGAAGAAACCGTCTCCATCGTCGCACAGTCCGCCATGATCGTGCTGGTCAGATCCGACAGATCTTTTTTGCCAAAGAACGAGAGTGGTATTTTTCTCAGTTTTTCCGCGAGTGTGATGCGTCTGACACCACTCTCCACATAAGTTGCAAAAAATGTTGCATTATACTGGATATAGGTAGTAATTGCGATCAATGCCAGACAGATCAGGCTGCCTGCAAGATAAAACCCGCCTCTTCCACCAAGTGTTCCTCCCATATAATCCTTTACCAGAAAATAAAGCATTCCTACCGGAAACATCAGCACAATATCCGATATCGTGACGGAAACAAATGCTTTTATCATATCCTTCGCACCCTGCTCTGAAAGTGCATATTTATGCTGTATTTTTTCTTTGAATGACATTTTTTATTCCCCCACTTTCCAACGAACCGATTTATTGTATGCATCCCCCATATGAGCATACAGTTTCTGTGCTTCTGACAGTTCTTTATGCGTTCCTGACTCCACGATCTCTCCGTCCTTTAACACGCAGATCCGGTCGGCATCCACAACGGAGGACAGACGATGTGCGATCATAATGACCGTTTTTCCTGTGGATAATTTTGAAAATGCCTGCTGCACCTTCGCCTCATTGTCCGGATCAGCAAATGCGGTCGCCTCATCTAAGATCAGGATTGGCGCATTTTTTAACATTGCCCTCGCAATCGAAAGACGCTGTGCTTCACCGCCGGACACATAAGTTCCCTTTGCTCCGATCACCGTATCAATACTATCCGGCAATTTTTCGATAATATCTTCGCACTGTGCATTCTTTAATGCTTCCATAACTTCCTCTCTCGTCGCATCTTTCCTGCCCATGCGGACATTTCATAAACAGACATCTTCAAAAGTTTACTGTCCTGAAATACAAATGACACCATATCCATAAGCTGTTTCGACGGGATATCACGCACATCCACGCCACCGATCCTGATCTTCCCTTCTGTTGCATCAAAGAAACGTGCGATCAGGCTTGCAAGTGTCGACTTTCCACCACCGGACGGCCCGACAAATGCGACATGTTCGCCCTCTCGGATCTTAAGATTGATGTTATGTAATGCATCTTTTGCGGCATCCTCATAACGGAAAGACACATTTTCAAAAGTAATGGACATATCTTTCGGATCCGCTTTTCCTGCTGCCTCTGTGAGCGGCTTCTTTTCTAAAATACTGTCGATCCTGGTCAGCGCATCCTCAACGATCATCTGGTTTTCACTTGCATACATGATTTTATTTAAAGTGACTGTAATGATCGGAGTGATGATAATATAGAACATCAGATTTAATAAGAACGTGTCGCTCTCCCCGCCTCTGACCACATAAAAAGTAACTGCGATCAGAACAGCAAATGCCGCATTGATGATCGTCGTATAAAAGGTCATCGGAAGTCTTAATTCTTTTGTGTAAGCGATTGTCCATTTTTCATATTTCTTTATCGAGTCGCGAAAACGCTTGAATGAAAATACCGACTGTCCAAATGTTTTTACGACCGGAATGCCGCGGACATATTCCACGGCCTCACTCGACATTTCTTCAAGTGCATTCTGGTACTCTGTCATTTTATCTTTCATGCGCTGCCCGGTCATGCTGCCCATAATTAAAAATGCTGCCACTACCGGGATCAGACTTAGCAGTCCAAGCCGCCAGTCAAACATCAGGAGCAAAACCAGAAGACCGACCGGCGTTGCAATGGCGCCCGCCTGATCCGGTAACTGATGTGCAAGATAGGTCTCTGTCGCTTCACTCGACTCGTTGACAATCTTACGGATCTTACCGCTTCCGTCACTGTCCATAAATCCCATCGGTAATGTCATGATATGGTGCATCAGCTGTGAACGTATCCCTGCCTGCACATGAAACGCAGACAAATGGGAACAAAGCAGTCCGCAAATGTAAAGAAACATGGATAGAATTGCAAAACCGACTGCATGCCACCCATAATTTGCAAGATTCCCTGCATTTTCATAATGAGGCGCCACATCTAAAATTTCCTTTATCACTCTCCAGATATAATAAAACGGTACCAGCGCAATCCAGGCACTGACCACAGAAAATATCCACGAGAGGATCGTCAGATATTTATAATTCCCGGCATATTCAAAAAGCCTTGCCAAAGAACTTTGTTTTTTTAACTTCGCATCACTTTCCATCTCAAAGACTCCCTTTCCATTTTTAGTTTTTGTTATACATCACTACTTGAAATTAGTTTTCGCTAACCAATGATTTTTTTAGAAGGCTGTCATCCTGTTACCAGAAATGTACAGCCCATCTCTTACTCCCATTTCAGAATTGCATTCCAGCCTCCATAATGGTATTTTTCAAGCATATCCATATAACGGAGTGCCTTCTCCTTCGTCATTTTATGGCGTACCACCTCAAACATACTCTCAAATAATGCCCTCGTCATGATATGGATAAAATCCTCGGTGATCACCTCGCCATCTTCTGTCCGGTAATGAATGACGTCCATATACTTATAAGTATATTCTGTCTCGATCTCGACAAGCCGTTCCACAAAATCCTGAAACTTTGTTCCGTAGGAAGCATCCAACAAAAGCTCAAACACTTCAAAATTGTCGTAAATATAATCGATCATCTCCACCATGCCGGATGACACATAATGCTTCATCTCTTTCGGCTGCTGTTCTTCCTCAAGCCCGTGAAATGTCTCCTGCGTATGTAAAAACATCTGCACCAGATGATCCGCCGCCGGTTCCACAATCGCGGAAAATAATCCTTCCTTGTCTTTAAACCGCGAATAGATGGATCCGGTCGTTGTTCCTGCCTTTTCGGCGATCGTCCGCAGAGATGCGTCGGAATATCCTTTTTGCAGGAACTCTTCCTTCGCACAGGCTATGATTTTTTCTGAAACTCCTTCTACTTGTTTTGTCACTGGTTCCTCCACTCATTATAACAGTGTTATATAACGCTGTTATAAATATAAACATTTCTGTTTTGTTTGTCAATATGTGAATCCTATTCCTATTTAAAATACAACAAAAAGCATGCTCTGCAATTCTTTTGAATCGTAAAACATGCTTTTTATATGTGCTTATTTCGTTTTTCACATACTATTTTTTACGCTTTCGCTTCCCCTTCCGGGAAAATGATCTTATTGACAAAGAAAAATACGACCATTGAAACTCCGCCGTTTAACACGGTCGTTCCTATATTGTACAGCCAGTCCGGCACGAACATACCGGCTACTGCTACCCAGATACAGTTGATGGAGTTTACGATACAGGTCACGATGCAGAATGCGATCAGATACCAGAATGCCTGATACCAGATATTTCCTTTGCTGCGGAACACGAAGTTCTCTGGATCGGGAAATTGATGCATTCTCCAATCACCATGGCAACCATGTATGCACAGAAATATGGGAGTCCTCCATGTGCGGCATCATAACCAATAATGTTCCATTTAAATGTCTCTCCAAATAATGTGATGTCGATTCCCGGGAATCCAAAATCAACATTTGGAAGTCCTGCAAATGCGAGCGGCAGAAACAATAACATCAAATATTTGAATACCGTGATCAGGTACTTACGATCACGAACAGACCGCCCTCCCGGACCCATTTGGAGGCTCCGGGATGTTTGTCTGCAAGTTCTGCCATAGATTTTTTATACTACTCATTGTACGCTTTCACCTCTATGTATTGTAATCTCTGCAAAGTTCTGTTTTTATTCTGCTGATGTTTCATTTACGGTCTGCACCGGTTCTTCTGCTGCATCTTTTTTATATTTCCTGATCGTAAGAACCTCTAAGAAGATTACCAGTGCTCCAAGGATGATATCGATCACGATTGCCAGGATCTGCCAGTTCATCAGACCTGTCTTTAAGTTCTCAGGATCATATGCACGGCTGTTTACAACAGTGTACATAATATTTTTGGATGCCTGACGCATTGCTTTCACACCTGTTGCGCTTGTGGTATCTGTCACATGGTTTGTCTCTGTATCATATGCAACTAACATACAGTCTGTACCACCGCGGATACCCATATCAGAATCCATGTATCCGTAAACACCAAAGTAGTCAGTTAATACAAATCCACGGAATCCCCACTCATCACGAAGGACAGTTGTCTGTAACGGATATGTTCCGCCTGCCCACTGTGTACCGATATAATTGAAGGAAGACATTACTGCTTTTGCTCCACCTTCTTTTACAGCGATCTCAAAAGGTTTTAAGTAAATTTCACGGATTGCCTGCTCATTTGACCATGTACAGAGCATTCCGGTACGGTTTGTTTCCTGGTCATTCAAAGCAAAATGTTTGATATATGCGTAAACACCATATTTTTCAGCACCGATCACTGCGTTTGCAGCCATTTTTCCGGAGAGAACTCCATCTTCTGAATAATACTCAAAATTACGTCCTGCAAATGCATTTCTGTGCGTATTCATTGCCGGTGCATACCATCCGGAAACATCCATCTCATCTGCCATCTTACCGATGCTCTCACCGAAAGAAAGTGCAAGATCTTTGTTCCAGGTATTTGCGATCATAACTGCGGACGGGAATCCGATGGAACCTGTTCCTGTAAAGTTGTTATTGATGGATGCAGGTCCGTCACAGTCAACAGTCATAACTTTTCCAACACTTGATGCTGCAGATGTCTGATATCCGCCAAGAGCGATCATGGTATCCATATCAGAAACAGTCAGCTGTTCAAGCAGTGTATCCCATTTTTCATCATCATAGGAAAGACCACGCATATCAGCAAGTGTCATTCCGTTTTTCGCACCTGTTGTCGGCATTTCATCAGAATCATTGTTGTAATTGTCTGGATCATAATTGCTGTTATTTAAGAACTCAGCTTTCTCATCCTCTGCTAATGTAAAGTTAGAAGGAGCTGCTGTTGCTTTTGCATAGTTTTGCAAATCCATCTGCTCTTGAAAGGTATGTTACATCGCCTTCTGCATATGCAAACTGATTTGTTGCAGCTACATCATCGGTAGAACGTGCATTATTTTCATCGTATACAACGGTATCTGCAACACTTACGGTCTGTGATGCGATCGCATTGTGTGAATCAGAGTTGATGGAAATCTCATAGTCACCAGCCTCTAATACATAGCATCCATTACCATATGTATCATAGGAAGCCATATCTTCTTCTGAGAAACTTACATTGATTGTCTGGGATTCACCCGGCTGTAACACATCTGTTTTTGCAAAATCGATCAGATTTGCAGATGCTTTTTCAATTCCACCGTTTGTATATGGCGGATTGTAATATACCTCTACCACATCTTTTCCTGCGGCAGTTCCGTTGTTTGTTACGGTAACGTCAAAGGATACTTTACCGTCTGCTACGGTAACATCTCCCATCTTCTGTTCAAAATCTGTATAAGAAAGTCCATATCCAAATGGGAACTGAACCGTCTTATCATAATCAATGAGTCCTTCCACTGCTGCTGTCTCATAGAAACGATAGCCAACATAAATGCCTTCTACATAGTTGACAAAAGATGGAATTGTTGCTTCTTCTTCGCCTGTTCCGAAGTTTTTGGATGTAGCGGCAAACTCATCCATATTGTCATACAGGAAGTTTCCAAAATTGTTGTAAGTCGGTGTTGCTGTCAGATCATATACAAATGTATCGCTGGTTTTTCCGGATGGATTTACTGTACCGGCTACGACAGCACCAAGAGACTCAAATCCGGACTGGCCTGTTCCAGGACACCAGATTGCACCCTTGATCTGTTTATAATCATTTAAGAATCCAAGTTCCATGGTGTTTGCACCGTTATATACAACAACGACATTGTCAAAGTTGGCACAAACAAGGTCTAACATATCTTTTTCTGTCTGGCTTAACTGTAAATAATGTTCACCATCTTCAAAATCTTTGTAATTTTCAGAGTTATCTGTGTAAGTTACTTTGCTTACATCAGTTGGAAGGTCTGCTCCCTCACCACCAACACGGGTAATTACTACCATTGCTGTATCAGAAAACTCTTTTGCATTGTTGATCAGTTCATCACTGTAAGAATCTGCTGTCGGCTCCGGTAATGTCCAGTCCTGTGCCCACATACCAACTTCCGGTCTGTCCTCACGGTATGCTTTGTAAAATCAGTCAGTTCCGTATTGATCTTGTATCCGGCATCCTCAAGACCACCAAGAAGTGTTGTTGTCTCATATGCATCGGATAATGCTCCTGATCCTGTACCACCATAACAAGGATTGGTAGATGCCCATCCAAACACGTTGATATTCTGTGTATTTGTAAGTGGAAGGATATTGTCCTCATTTTTCAATAATACAATACCTTCGTCTGCGATATCCTCACAGAGTGCTGTTGCCTCATTTGAGGTTTCCTCTGTGATCGTACCATTTCCCATTGCAAGTGAGATCATACTTGACATTGGAATAAAGCAGATCAGATTGATAATCACAACTGCTGCCATAAGGAATGCGATCCATGCTTCCTTTCTCACCAGTTTCTTTACCGGTTTCTTCAATTTCATGCATGCCACAGTTACAATAATCGCGATTGCCAGTGCAATGCCAAGCGCAATCAGGTATGGCTTACAGGAATTGAGAACGTTGATCACGTCATCCATGTTAATTGCTAACATTTCTAAATCCTCCCTTGTTTTCCGAAGGAAATGCAATTTTACAATGTAAATTTATCTGCTGACGAGCAGAGGATTTTCCTCCCTTGTTTTCTTTATCCGTTTCGGATCTTGTAACTGTATCCTACCATACCACACGTCCTTTGGTAAAAATCTTCACAATCTGCACTTTTTTGCATAAACTGTTTTGCATGTTGGAAGTTTTGGACAAAACAAAACGCCATATTTTTATGCATTGTACACAAAACATGGCGTAAAAGATTCTTTTTACCAGGTCATTGCCTGCCCGCTCTTTCATTTCCATATGCTTCCACCATGTCAATCAACCGGTATCCGGCTTTTAATGCCTCGCAGATCGACCGTTCACATACTTCCCTATTGTTTAAACGACTGCATCAAAGAGGTCTGCCACAGATCAGTTTTCTCTCATCGGGATCAGGATCTTTAAATCAAACCAGTTCTCTTTTGTATCAATGCTGACCGCACCGTCATATTTGTTGACCGTATAGCGGATACTTTTGAGTCCGTACCCGTGATATTCTTTCTCTTTTTTGGTCGTGACCAGTTTTCCCTCCTGATATTCCAGATTTCCTTCATAATAATTTTCAAACCGGAGGAGCAGAAAATTTTTCTGCTTGGAAACCGTCACATGCACGAGCCGCTTCTCTTTATCCGGTATTTTCAGTTCACACTCAATCGCATTATCGAGCGCGTTTCCAAAAATACTGCAGATATCCATCACATCCATGAAATTAAGCAGTGTGCCGTCCGCAACACAGGTAAACGTGATCCCATGTTTCGCGCAATAGAGGCTTTTGGTAGTGAGCACCGTATCGAGCACTTTGTTTCCGGTCTTATTCTGTGTCTCATACTGTCTTATCTCATCCTCCATGCGGTTTAAATATTCTTCGCGTTTTTTCGGATCATCCTCACTCCGCAGGAATGCGATCTGGTGTTTTAAATCGTGATATTTATAATTGATCAGTTCGATACTCTCTCTCGACTGCTTGTACTGCACATACTGATTCTGCAGCACATTCTGCACGGATTCGAGTTCTTTTCTCACACGCAGTTCCCGGCACTGGATCAGATGTGCATAAAGGATCGCAATACCGCCAAGATCTACTAATGTACGGATATTTCCGATCTCAAACGAATAGCGACCGGAAAACGGTGTATTTTCCGTGAGAAAACTCATGTTGCTAACAGCAAACACCGCAACTGCGATCAGTCCGGCGGAAATATATTCCCGGTGGCTGATATTCATTTTCCCGTCTTTTGGCATATGCACCCGCAGGATTTTATACAGGATCAGGCGATCACACCATAGATCAAAACCAGAAGACCTCTGCAAAGCCACCAGTTGTCATCGCCTCGTCGAAAAAATAACATACGACCTGCCATTCGAACGATGCCATAAATTCCGCAACCACAAATGCGATCATTCCAAAATAGGCAGCATCGGTAAAAGTGACCTCGCAGCAGCTATAAATAAATCCGATCATCAAAATACTGCCACGATCATACACGGGATCCAGAAATAAATCTTAATATCATCCGTTGCGACCAAAAACACACTCTGTATCAGAAGCACAGCCGCCATAATACCTGCTGTCTGCCATTTTCGGAATCTCTTTTTGACCGGCAGGATAAATAACATGCATGCCATCCACTCTGCGATCGCCGTATAGATTCTTGGTATATCCGGCATAATATGTTCCATCATTTGATAACCTCTCCCCAGTATTTTGTCAGTTCTTCCATAAATTCTTTTTTGCGCGCACGGCTTAATACCAGCCGCTCACCTTTTACCATGGCACAGCGTCCGTGATCCCGTCCACATGCGCTAATTGATGAGATACCCCTTATTACCACGGCAGAAGTTCATATCAGCTAATTTTTCTTCCATCTCTTTCATTGTGCCTGTTGTCTCATAGTCGCCAAGAATTGTGTGCAGGATCAGCGTATGCCCCTGGCTTTCGATATAATAAATATTTGCGATATTGATCCGCACCGTCCCGCCTTTCATGCTGACCATGATCATCTTTGTTTCTCTTTTTTTCATGCGCCCGATCGCACGGCTGAGTCTCTGTGAAAATGCAAAATACGACACCGGTTTTAAAACATAATCGAGTGCATCCACCGCATAGCCGCGGATCGCATACTGTGCCATGTTTGTGATGAAAATGATGACGACCTCCGTGTCCACTTTTCGGATCTCCTCCGCTGCCGACATGCCATCCATAAATTTCATTTCCACATCCATCAAAATGATGTCATACTGTGACTGATATTTATTGACGATCTGATCCCCATCCGAATAGATCGTGATATCAAAAGCCTCCCCATTTTCTTTTTCATATTGATGTAAAAATTCCTCAAGCTGCTTTGCATACATCGCTTCATCTTCTACGATTGCAATTTTTATCATATATTTTCTCCATTTTTTCTTCCAGTGTACCTGCTCCAATTCGCCGTTCGTCGATCATGTAACATGTTGACTCACCTGCGCTCATGATATCATCCCCCACGAACGTTTTATAAACGCAAATGGGGACCTGTACCTCAGATTTATTTTAGTACAAGTCCCTGATATTTGCCACTTATTTATCTAATCCCGTTTCACTGCCGCTTTGATCAGGTGTGCCGTTCCCCTGATGCGGTGTCCGTTTGCCATCTCCGTCAAGGCTTCTGCATCTCCATAGTGACAAAACCCCCCGTCATTTTCGCATAGCCGCGGATCGGCATATTATAATTAAACAATACATTCAGATTTGGTTTTCCCTGCCATTCGCTGATCTTTAACAGAATGCGCAGCACTCCGTAGAAAATTTTACCGAAAATTCCCTTTCCATAATAGAGCTGGCAGACTGCATCATTCATGCGGATCTCCCCGCTCCAGCTTCCATCCGGGATCTCTCTTCCATACAGTCTGCGGAATGTATCATCGGAAATGTTTTTGATCTCACCACTGAAATATTCCGGCAGTTCTTCTCTGCTGTAGCCACCCTCTGTGACAGTTCCATTTACCGCAAGTGATCCCTCAAGCAGCATTTCTTCCGCATTGCTTCCGATCATGATCTGATAGGTTCCCGTTTCCACTTCCCAGCTGTCTGTCCGTGTATCATAAAAACGAAATGTCTTATCGTCAAATAAATCCTTACTTCTTTTTCTTCTCCCGGAGCCAGTTCCACCCGCGCAAAACCTTTCAATTCACGCAATGGACGGAACACGAAATCAGATTCTTTTCCGACATAAAGCTGTGCGATCTCTGTTCCTGCCACAGTTCCGGTATTTTGGATCTTAAATTTCACACCTTCCGGATCCACTGTCAGATCACGGTAGGTAAATGTGGTATAACTGAGTCCGAAGCCAAACGGGAAACGCACTTTTTTACCTACTGTTGTGTAGTAGCGGTATCCCACATAAAGTCCTTCCCGGTATTCGCTGCTTCTCTCTTTGCTCGGATAGTATTCGTATGCCGGCGTATCTTCATAATGAAGCGGATAGGTCTCATTCAGTTTTCCGGACGGGCAGACTTTTCCGGTCAGAACGTTAAGCATCGCTGACGCACCCGCCTGACCGCCGAGGTAACCGTGCACAATTCCTTTGACATACGGATACCACGGCATTTCCACGGAAGATCCCGCTGAGAGGACTACGATCACATTTTTGTTTACTGTGGTAAGCTCATTGATCAGTTCATCCTGTGCCACAGGCATATGCATATGGCACGGTCGAGTCCCTCCGATTCGCTGATCTCGTCAAGTCCTCCGAAAAACAGCACCACATCCGCATTTTTTGCTGCTTCCACGGCTGCTTTTACCAGTTTTGCATTTGGTTTCTGTTTCTGATATACCCTGTTCATAGGCTGTCATCGTAAGTCCGCTGTCTTTTATCTCCTCTAATATGGACTCCGGCGGCATTGCCGGATTCACTAAGGAAGATCCTGCTCCCTGATATCGCGGAGTCTTTGCAAAGTCTCCGATCACAGCCACTTTTGTCCCCTGTTTTAATGGAAGGATCTGCTCCTCATTTTTTAAAAGGACGATGCTCTCCTCGGCCGCTTTGCGTGCAAGTTTATGATGCGCTTCCTTATTGAAAGTAGTTCCTTTTCCATCCACAGTCGCCTGATGCGTCGCAAAAATGACACGGAGCAGTTCATCTAAGCGCTGATCCAACACACTCTCCTCTAATGTTCCGTTTTTGACGGCATTTACGATATCATGCATTCCGGATTTTCCGTGCCCGGCATCTCAAGATGACTTCCGTTTTTCACACCGAGTGCGTGGTCGTTGCTTCCACCCCAGTCGGATACCACATATCCGTCAAAACCCCATTCATCGACTAAGATTTCCTGTAACATGTGGCGGTTCTCATTGGCATAAACACCGTTTACTTCATTATAAGAAGACATGATCGACTTCGCTTTTCCTTCTTTTACCGCAATCTCAAATCCGGTCGTATAGATCTCGCGGAAGGTTCTCTCATCCACAACGGAATCATTTGCCATACGACGCAGTTCCTGGCTGTTTGCTGCAAAATGCTTCGGGCAGGCTGCGATTCCTTTGCTCTGGATTCCCCTTACATAGGCTGCCGCCATTTTCCTGCATGGTACGGATCTTCGGAAAAATATTCAAAATTTCTTCCACAGAGCGGACTTCTCTTGATGTTTAATCCCGGTCCTAAGATCACATTGACATCCATGGTCACGGCTTCCTCTGCCAATGCCGTTCCGATCTCCTCGCCTAATATTTCATCCCAGCTGTTTGCAACCGAGGCTGCGGTCGGAAAACAGGTCGCAGGGAGACTTGCATTTAATCCTAAGTGGTCTCCGGCTCCCGCCTGTCTTCTCAGTCCGTGCGGTCCGTCAGACATTGCCATGGACGGGATTCCGTATTTTTCAAAATCCACTGTCTCCCAGGTGTTTTTGCCGGACATCATCAGGGCTTTTTCTTCAAGTGACATCTGTTTTATGATAGATTCGTATTTTAACTCATGATTGATCCTCTCTTTGTTTGTGATCTGCGCATCTTTCAACTTCGTAATTTCAGCATATCACAAACAAAAGATGAAGAGGGAGTATTTCACAAATGGGGGCATTTTTTTTTTGCATAAACTGTCAAAAATGCCCCCGAAGAGCTTTCGCTCTCAATCATGCTCAATCATAGTCATCATAATAGTCATCATCGTAGTAGTCATCATCATCGTAGTCATCATCATCATCCGCAATAACATTCACGGTATATACTACTTTTTTACCCTTTGCCTTACCACTTGTACATGTACAGGTTACCCGTACTGTTCCTGTCTTTTCCGCATAAAACTCAACGTCCGTTCCGGTTGTTTTTCTTTCTGCAAACGAGACAATACTTGTATCACTGATCTCCCATTTTAACTGACTGTTCTTTATTGAGGATCCTTTTTTGACCTCTAAATCAAAATCATCCCATGCTTCTACATATTTGACCGATTCTCCAACCTTTGCCAATGAATAATCACTCTTTTTCTTCGTCACAGTTACAGTTATCGTATCACCATATTTCTTCTTACTCTTTCCCTGTACATAACACCTGATTTTTGCTTTTCCTGGTTTTACTGCAATGAAATCCATTTCATCGCCTGTGCGGTCACGATCCTCAAATTTTACATATTTTTTTCCTGAAATAATTTCCCAGCGGATATAATCGTCCTCAGCATCTATTGGAGTTACTTTCGCTCTGATTTCAAACTCCTTTCCCTGAGAAACCTTTTTTGCCGACTGCGCTATAGAAACCTTCTTCGGTTTCCAGTTATAATCTGCCTGTGCTGAAATGTTTCCTGTACCAATTACCGCCATCACGACCAAAAGTACAATTAAAACCTGTTTTGCTGCTCTCTTCATAAACAAATCCTCCTTTTTCATGAGAGTTTCTCATTTCTAATTGTTTTGCTTTGTACTTTGATTATATCATGCATTTATTAGAACATTATTAATACGACAAATTTTTTATAATCATTATTGATTTCCATATGTCTGCTTTTATCAAAGCGGCAGTTTTACCTGAAAAACACTCCCACTGCCTGCCTCACTTTTCACTTGGATTTTTCCTCTGTAAAACTTCACAATTTCATAAACCATGGCAAGCCCAAGTCCACTTCCCTCGCCTCCTCGCGATACATCAGTCTGATAAAACCGCCGGAAGATCTTTTCCTGCTCTTCTTCTGCAATTCCTATCCCATCATCCGTTACAGACAAAACAAGTTCCGTTTCTTCTTTCTTTAATTTCACAAAGATATGCCCATTCTCTTTCCCATAACGATAGGCATTGCTGACAAGATTAACGAGAATTCTTGATAAAAGTTCACGATTTCCATAAAACACTGCCTGCTCCGTCTCATAATCAAGCATAATTTCCTTTTCTCTTATCAGCTTCATATCAGAGCAAATAGATGCCACCAGTTCTTCCATATCAACAGCTTCCTCTGCATATTTTCCTGATTTCATTTCCAGTCTGGCAAAGTCCAGCATATGATCAATAAGTTTTGTCATTTTCCGCGCCTGACGCCTGATTACCCGCAAGGCATCTTCATATTCCCCTACGCTTCTTTCTTTTTCAAGTGTATACTCACACTGTGCTGAAATGACAGCCATCGGTGTTCTTAGTTCATGTGAAACGTCAGATGTAAATTGTTGTTCCTTTTCAAATGTACTTTCCAGTCGTTCAAACATCTCATTAAATATATCCGCAAGCTGGTGCAGTTCATCATTCCCTTTTCCAAGATTGATCCTGCATTTCAAATCATTTTCTTCTCCAATCTTTCTTGCAGTCCCAGCTATTTTCTGAATTGGATTTAATGTACGTCCAGCAATAAAATATCCTCCCGCAGATGCTATTACGACCAGAACCGGCAGAAGAACCAGTGCAATCCGCATAATCCCAAAGCTCTGACGCTCTCCCTGTTCCTCTGATACCACTCCACGAAGCCATAATCCGTTAAGTCCTTCTGCTGTGAGTTTCCGGTCAAAAATATAATACCCCGTTCCATCCTTCATTACTTTTTGAATCTCGGAATCCACAAATTCCAGATCTGCCACTTTTGCAGCTATTGGATTTTCTCCATAAATAAGCCTTGACTTTTCATCATACAATCCTGTATAGACTTCATTTACCTTGCTCAGAAAATCGTCGTCAATTTCCAGATATCCTTTCCGGTAATCAATCAAATAATCAATATCCGCATCTGTACGGATTTCATCCATCCCAGAAAAATATTCAATCTCATCCACATTATTTTCCACTGTCTCCACCAGACTATCCTGTATTGTTTTTATCAAAATCTGACGGCTGACGACAAAAATCATCAGATATGCAAATAGTACTATTACCACCAATGCTGCAGTAAACCAGATTGTTATTTTCAGACGGATTGAGAATCTCCCCATATCTTAAATTTCCTCTCTCATTATAAATCCTCTTCCACGGACTGTATGAATCAGCTTTTTGTCATATCCACCATCAATTTTTTTTTTTCGAAGATAGCTGATATAAACATCCACTACATTCGTGCCCCCTTCGTAATCAAAATTCCAGACATGATCCTCTATCATCTCACGAGACAGCACACGCCCCTGATTGTACATGAAATATTCCAGCATGGCATATTCTTTAGCCGATAATGTGATCTCTTTTCCCCCCCGCATTACCCTGTGGGAAGTGCAATCCAAAGAAAGATCCGCAATATGCAAAACATTGTCAGTAACTCCGAAAGATCCCCTCATCATTGCACGCAGACGTGCTGACAACTCTTCAAACGAAAATGGCTTCACAAGATAATCATTTGCCCCACTGTCTAATCCCTTTACTCTGTCCGAAACAGCATCCTTTGCTGTCAGAAATAGCACCGGTGTTGTCTTTCCCATTCCCCTCAGCGCACGCAGCACTGTAAATCCATCTGCTTTTGGCATCATAATATCAAGAATCACTGCATCATACTCCGTACAGGAAAGAATATCTATTGCTGTCCTGCCATCAAAACAATGATCACAACTGTAACCATCCTCAGTTCAGTTTTG
>ENA-OQJH01000024-OQJH01000024.1-human-gut-metagenome-genome-assembly--contig:-NODE-24-length-72821-cov-9.839808_pt1 | contig 72821 bp, 73 predicted proteins | sample MGYA00242597_ERZ504763 | MGnify/ENA primary metagenome ERZ504763 (study PRJEB26092, sample SAMD00036359) | human gut metagenome | host: Homo sapiens | study: EMG produced TPA metagenomics assembly of... | reverse complement strand
TTGTAATTTTCTCCCTTTCTCCAAGGTTTTATTTCTCCCCAAAAACACTCTCAGAAAACCAGAAAACGCTCTGTCTGTTTTTCAAGATAAACTCCATATAAGTAATGGATTCGCGAAGGCGCGGTACGAAGGGAAAGCTTCGTGCCGCGTTTTTTCAATCCAAAGGAGAAACGTCAGTAAAGAGTTCGCAACGGGGCGATCTGGAAGGAAGATTTCCAGGTCGCCTTTTGATTTTACCGGAAAGGAGAAAGTCCGATGGAAAACACAAACGTCTTATTTGACAGAAAGCGTCTGGTCCGGCTGATCGTACCATTGATTGTGGAACAGGTGCTGGCCGTTACCGTCGGCATGGCGGACATGGTGATGGTATCCGGGGCCGGTGAAACGGCTGTTTCCGGAATCTCACTTGTCAATACGATCTGTGTACTGCTGATCGTGATTTTCACATCGATGGCAAGCGGAGGTTCCGTTGTCGGAGCACAGTTCCTCGGAAGCGGGGATAAGAAACAGCGTGTCACGCAGCCGAACAGCTCGTTATGATCTGCGGACTGATTGCACTTGTTATCTGCGGCATTTCCTTTTTCGGAAACCGTTGGATTCTCCGGGTAGTCTACGGATCGGTGGAAGAGCAGGTTATGGCCTACGCGGTGGAATACTTCTTCATTACATCGCTTTCGTTTCCGTTTCTTGGAATCTACAATGCGGGGGCGGCGCTTTTCCGGGTTATGGGAAACTCAAATATTTCAATGGTTACTTCCATCGTGATGAATGCGCTGAATATCATCGGAAATGCCGTTTTTGTTTTCGGCTTTGACATGGGAGTTGCAGGCGTGGCACTTTCCACTCTGATTTCCAGAGCATTTGCCAGTGTTGTGATTCTTGTACTGCTGCATCAGGAAAAATACGAGATCCACTGTACGAAATGGTTCCTGGTCGAATGGGACAAGGAGATGCTGAAAAAGATCTTTTCCATCGGTGTTCCGCAGGCGTTGGAAAACAGTATGTTCCAGATCGGAAAGCTGTTGACCCAGAGCATGATTGCCGGATTTGGAACAGCATCGATTGCAGCAAATGCCTGTGCAATGACCGTGGAACAGCTCGCTTTTATGCCGGGATCGGCGATGGGACTTGCCATGACAACCGTGGTTGGCCAGTGTGTCGGAGCGGGAGATTATAAGCAGGCGAGAAGCTATACAAAGAAGCTGATCACAGGAGCCTACGCATTCCTTTGGATTCTGAATATCCTGCTTCTGGCAGCAGCACCACTGTTCGCCGGAGCATATAACCTTTCCGATGGCGCTTACCGGATGGCAGTGATCGTGATCCGATACCACAGCATCTGCTGTATGATGATCTGGCCGCTGGCCTTTACCCTTCCAAACACGATGCGTTCTGCCGGCGATGCCAAGTTTACGATGACGGTCAGCATCCTGTCCATGTGGTTCGTTCGAATTGCACTGGCGTATCTGATCGGTGTTTCCCTCCATGTGGGACTCCTTGGTGTCTGGATTGCACAGACCCTCGACTGGGTAGTCCGTGCAGGATTTTACATTGTCCGGTATCTCGGTCATAAATGGGAAAATAAATCCGTTGTAAGGCAACAGGAAAAGGAAATTCTTACAGAATAAAAACCGAAGAATCAACTTGTCGGCATACTGGAAATCCATCTTGAAATCGGAACATAAAAAGACAGAAGTACAACAGGAGGCGAGGCGTATGAAAGAAGAAAACTATGAGGTAGTCGTTTTTCAGGGAGACCCGGGAACCATCGATCTGACGTACGAAGAAATAGAAGCAGAGTGGAACAAAATGCTGCAGAGTGTACCACAGATCGGAAAGTTCCGTATCATCCATCAGGAGAAAAAGAGGTACACCTTCGAAGATTACAGCAGTCAGATCGGGAACGCCGACGCAGCACTTGGTATCTGGGTCCACAAAGGAGTGATCAACGAAAAGCTCTTTGAAGCGCATCCGAATCTGAAATATATCGCAACGCTGGGACATGGATTTGAAGACTTCGATGTGGAAATGACAAGACGCCGGGGCTTGACCATAACGAATACGATTTACGGCGATGTCACGATTGCCCAGTATGCGATGGCACTGCTCATGAACATCTGTCATAACGTGACGGTACAGAGCGATTACACCAAAACAGGGTACTGGAAAGAAAAAGAAACGAATCCGCAGGCAAGCTACAATCAACTGTTCGTGCCGCAGATTGAGCTCTACCAGAAAACGGTGGGAATCATCGGACTTGGCGCAATCGGCCTCTGGACGGCAAGAATGGCAAAGGGCTTTGGCATGAAGGTCATCGCAAACAGCCGTCACAAAAAGACGGGGCCGCAGTATGACAGCATCGAGCAGGTCAGCATGGAAGAAATTTTCGAACGGTCGGATGTGATCTCCATTCACTGTCCGCATACGAAGGAAACAGAAAACCTGCTGAACCGTGAAGCATTTGCCAAAATGAAGGACGGTGTCATCATTATCAACACCGCACGGGGAATCATCATCGATGAGGAGGCGCTTCTTGAGGCGCTGGAATCGAGAAAGGTTTATATGGCAGGACTCGATGTTGTCGCAAATGAGCCGCCGCAGTATCAGATTCCGCTGATGCAGTCGCCGTACATCTTTATTACTTCCCATATCGCCTGGCAGCCGAAGGCAGCAAGACTCCGCGCAGTCGATCTGGCGGTGAAAAACTTCCGGTCTTACCTGGAGGGAATGCCGACGAGTGTGATTAATTAAAAACAGTGGATTGTGAAAACAGCTGCAAAAAAACGACTGTAAAAACAACTGTAAAAACAGCAGAGCTGCGGAACAGTCCAGGCATGAAAGAAGAGGTTAGAAAATCTGTCAGAAAACAGATTTCTATATAGAAGCAGCAGAGCCGGTAAATGAATGGAAGAGAAAACCGGGAAAGCGGATAAAAAAGAAATCCGCAGCCGGAAAAATCAGAAGCTGTACAGGAGCCGGTTCGGAAAGGGAGGGAAAATCATGAAAAAGCTGGAAATTGTAATTCGTCCGGAGAGTCTCGAAAATCTGGAGCTACTCCTCGAGGAACAGAAGGCAAACGGTATGATGATCACGAATATCCTTGGATATGGAAACCAGAAGGGATATCGTCAGATGTACCGCGGAGCGGAAATCGTGGCCAAAATGCTTCCGAAGGTTAAAGTGGAAACCGTTGTGGAGGATGACAAGGTTCCGAAAATCGTTGATTTTGTTGTAAAAAACCTGTCAACCGGAAACTACGGCGATGGAAAAATTTTCGTTTACGATGTCGAAGATGCAGTGCGGATCCGGACGGGTGAGCACGGCGAACAGGCACTTTAAAAAATCTTAAAGTTACCGTTTCAGAAGATCTGCAGACGGGAACAGGTAAGAGATGAGAATGAGGAGGAACTTATTATGGAAAACACACAGGTATTACTCAATATCGTATGGACCATGGTCGGAGCCTTTCTGGTGTATTTTATGCAGGCCGGATTTGCATGGTGGAGACAGGATTTACAAGAGCGAAAAACTCCGGAAACATTCTGATGAAGAACATGATGGATTTCGTGCTCGGCTCTATTTTCTTCTTTATCATCGGATTTGCGCTGATGTTCGGAGGAAGCAATGCCTTTATCGGAACAGCAGGTTTCTTTCATCCGAAATCGCTGGCAGATGCAGATGGCATGTTCAACGGACTGCCGATCGGCGTATTTATGATTTTCCAGACTGTGTTCTGTGCAACATCGGCCACGATTGTATCAGGTGCTATGGCAGAGAGAACCAAATTCATCTCTTATTTGATTTACTCCGCAGCCATCAGCGTTTTCATTTATCCGATCACCGGACACTGGATCTGGGGCGGCGGCTGGTTAAGCCAGATCGGGTTCCATGATTTTGCAGGATCTACGGCAGTTCATATGGTCGGCGGTCTGTGTGCCCTTGCCGGTGCAAAAATGGTCGGACCTCGTATCGGAAAATACACAAAAGAGGGAAAACCGGTTGCTATTCCTGGTCATAACCTTCCGCTTGGAGCACTTGGCGTCTTTATCCTCTGGTTCTGCTGGTTCGGATTTAACTGTGGATCGACCACAGCAGCAACCTACAATCTTGGCGACATTGCCATGACCACAAACCTCGCAGCAGCAGCAGCAACACTGGTTACCCTGATTGTTACCTGGGTACGTTATGGAAAACCGGATATCAGTATGACAATGAACGGCGCACTGGCCGGACTGGTAGCTATCACAGCAAGCTGTGATGTAGTCAATGATTACGAGGCACTGTTCATTGGAGCAGTTGCAGGTGTTGTCGTTGTATTTGCAGTTGAATTCTTTGATAAAGTCGTAAAAATCGATGACCCGGTTGGTGCAATCAGTGTACACGGTGTCTGTGGAGCACTCGGAACCTTATTTACCGGTATTTTCGGCGAGGGATGCAGCTTTATCACCCAGCTGATCGGTTTTGTAGCAGTTGCGGCATATACCTGATCCTGGCGTTCATTCTGTTCTTCGTCCTGAAAAAGACCATCGGACTTCGCGTAACCGAGAAGGAAGAGATCGACGGACTGGATATGCACGAGCACGGATGCAGCGCTTATGCAAACTTCCACTTCCACAATGATAAATAAAAAGAATTGATGAAAAAGGATCAATAAAAAGGTGGTGCGGATATGAAAAAGCTGACAGTTATTGTCAAACCCGCGAACCGGGAGGATGTCATCGACATCATGGAATCGTGTGCCGTGTACGGCGTGATGGAAACGGATATCACCGGATATGGAAACCAGAAGGGTTACCGGGTGATGTACCGTGGAACCATGAGCGGGCCGAATGTACTGATGAAATGCAAATTCGAGACCGTGGGTGACGATAAGACAATTGAAGTGCTAAAAGGCTTCCTGGAAAAGAAGCTGTGTACCGGAAATATCGGAGACGGAAAGATTTTTGTCGAGAAAGTGGCAGATGTCATCCGGGTTCGTACCGGCCAGCGTGGCGAGGAAGCATTATAAAAACAAAAGACAGTAAAAAGGTGCAAAGAGGCAGCCAGAACAGATCGTTCAGCTGCCTCTTCTGAGCTAAAAAAGCCGGAACGGGAGGAATGCTGCATGGTAAGATACATCATAAAACGTTTATTCATCGGAGTGGTGACGATCTGGGCACTGATCACCATTACCTTTTTCCTGATTCGGATTATGCCGGGCAGCCCGTTCGAGGCAGACAATCTTTCCCAGAGCGCCATTGAGCAGCTTGAATCGACCTACGGGCTGGATGAACCCATGTGGAAACAGTATATTCTTTACATGGAAAATCTGATGCACGGAGATCTCGGCATTTCCTATAAAAAGAACGTTTCTGTTAATACACTGATTGCAAGAGGATTTCCGTACACGCTAAGCATCGGACTTCTCTCTATCGCAGTATCCGCTTTCATCGGTATTCTGATGGGTATCTGGATGGCGACGAGCAAGCGGCTGGCAGTGAAAAACACCTTGCTTGGAATTGCGACGCTGGGAGTCAGTATCCCGGGATTCGTCACAGCGATCCTGCTGATGATGATTTTCGGTGTCTGGTGGCCGGTGCTCCCGATCGTCGGTCTTGGTTCTCCGGCCAACTACATTCTTCCGGTGGCAGCACAGTCATTCGGACAGATCGCTTCGATTGCCAGACTGACCAAGAGTACGTATTCCGAGGCGATTCAGATGGATTACGTAACGATGGCAAGAGCGAAGGGACTTAGCAATCTGTACATCACCGCGCGTCACGTCCTTAAAAATGCACTGATCCCGGTTGTCACCTATTTCGGACCGGCTATCGCATTTCTGATCACAGGAAGCTTCGTCGTAGAATCTATTTTTTCCATTCCCGGAATCGGACGTGAATTTACGAATGCCATCACAAACCGTGATTACACCGTAGTCCTTGGCTTCAGTGTTTTCATCGGTGTGATTATCACCGTTGCCAACCTGGCGGTGGATATCATTTGTTCCCTCATTGACCCGAGAATCAAACTGACAAACTAGGAGGTGACTGTTATGGACTGGTTTTCACCGATTGATCCATCCAAAAAGAACAGCGAGTTTATTGCCGTGGAGAGCAAAAGCTTCTGGAAAGCGGCATGGGGAAGATTTAAGAAAAATCCAATGGCAGTTCTCGGACTGGTCGTCATCCTCCTTCTGGCGGTGGTTTCCATTTTCGGACCGATGATCAGCCCTATGCATACGATGCACAGGACGCAGCCAATCAGTACGCGGGCTTTTCGGCACAGCACATTTTCGGAACCGACAAATTCGGCCGTGATGTATTTACAAGACTCTGCTACGGAGGCCGCATCAGCCTGGCGATTGGTTTTGGAGCAGCCGTCATCAACACCGTACTCGGTGTGGTGATCGGTGGACTGTGCGGCTACATTGGTGGAAAATTTGATAACTTTGTGATGCGTATTGTGGATATCATCTACGCAATGCCATCTATGATCTACGTTATTCTGATCATGATGGTTCTCGGATCGAATGTACGAAGCATTCTGATCGGTATCTGCATTCCGGGCTGGATCGGCATGGCTCGTCAGGTAAGAGGCCAGCTGATCGCCTTAAAGGAGCAGGAGTTTTCCATGGCAGCACTCGTCATCGGAGCAAGCGATGTGAGAATTCTCTTCCGTCACCTTTTGATCAATGCCATCGGACCGATCATTGTACAGATTACCTTCCTTGTTCCGAATGCCATTTTTACCGAAGCCTTCTTAAGCTTCATCGGAATCGGCATTTCCGCTCCGATGGCAAGCTGGGGCTCCATGGCACAGGATGCCCGTCAGGTGCTTACCATGCACCCGGGACAGCTGCTTTTGCCGACCATCTGCATCTGTATCACCATTTTCTCCCTGAACTTTCTCGGTGAGGGAATCGGCGATGCTTTAATCCAAAGAAAACCAGGGGGTGAAGCGTATGAGTTTACTCGAAATCAGCCATCTCACAACAAAATTTGAAACGCAGCAGGGAACCGTCAGTGCAGTCCGCGATGTTTCCTACCATCTGGAAGAGGGCGAGGTACTTGGTATTGTCGGCGAGTCCGGTTCCGGAAAAAGTGTCGGCATGCTGACCCTGATGGGGCTTCTGGCATCGAACGGCAGAGTGGAAGAAGGAGAGATCCTTTTTGACGGAGAAAACATTTCTCCGCCGCACACGAAGGACCGGAAAGAAAAACGGGCTTATGAAAAGAAAATGCAGCAGATCCGCGGAAACCGCATCGGCATGATTTTCCAGGATCCGATGACATTTCTGAATCCGATCCTGAAAATCGGAATTCAGATGACAGAGGGAATTCGAAAGCATCAGAATTGCTCCAAAAAAGAGGCGGAAGCGAAAGCCATTGAGCTGATGCGGCAGGTCGGAATTCCAAGTCCGGAAAAGCGGCTCGATCAGTATCCGTTCGAATTTTCCGGCGGTATGAGGCAGAGAATCATCATTGCGACGGCTCTGGCGTGTGATCCGAAGCTGATTATCGCAGATGAGCCGACAACCGCACTGGATGTGACCGTACAGGCACAGATTCTGGAGCTTTTGAAAAAGCTGACGAAGGAAAAAGGAACCTCCGTTATTATGATTACCCACGACCTCGGCGTTGTCGCTTCTATGTGTGACCGGATTGCCATTATGTACGCAGGACAGATCGTAGAAGAGGGAACCGTCGATGAGATTTTCTACGAACCGCATCATCCGTACACGAAAGGTCTTCTGAACAGTATCAACAATTCGGCAAAGGATAACGACGAACCGCTCGTTCCGATTCCGGGAACACCGCCGGACCTCTTAAAGCTTCCGAAGGGCTGCGCATTTATGAGCCGCTGTTCTTACACTATGAAGATCTGTGAGGTACAGGCCTCTCCGGTGACAACCTACAGCGAGACGCACTGCTGCAGATGCTGGCTGGAATGTATGGATGAAACAAAAATCACAGTTTCCGGGGAGGAGGCGGCTGCCAATGAGTGAAAATGTACTGGAAGTAAAAAACCTGTGTAAATACTTTGATGTGAACAGAGGAATGAAGGGAGCACAGAAGGTCATTGCCGTAGATGGTATTTCCTTCGAGGTAAAAAAAGGGGAAACCTTCGGACTGGTCGGAGAATCCGGCTGTGGAAAAAGTACACTTGGCCGCACGATTTTACGGATCTATGAGCCGACAAAGGGCGAAATCGTTTTCGAGGGAGAAGATATTTCCTGGCTTTCCCGGAAAAAGATGCTTCCTTACCGGCAGAAGCTGCAGATGATCTTCCAGGATCCATATGCATCCTTAAATCCCCGTTTTACCGTCGGTGAGATTATTGAGGAGCCGATGGTGATTCATCACATGTACGATGAAAAAAAGCGAAAAAAACGCGTGCAGGAGCTGCTGGAAACGGTTGGATTAAAACCGGACCACATCCGAAGATATCCGCATGAATTTTCCGGCGGCCAGAGACAGCGAATCGGAATTGCGAGAACGCTGGCACTCGAACCGGACTTTATCGTCTGCGACGAACCGATTTCGGCGCTCGACGTTTCCATCCAGGCACAGGTCATCAACCTTTTGGAGGATATTCAGAAAAAAGAGGGTATCAGCTATCTCTTTATCGCACACGATCTTGGCATGGTAAAGCATATCAGCCACCGGATCGGTGTCATGTATCTGGGACACATGGTAGAGATCGGAGAATCCAATGATGTTTACCGCCGTCCGCTTCACCCATATTCGAAGGCACTGCTTTCTGCAGAGCCGATCCCGGATCCGAAGACCGCAAGAAGCAGAAAACGAATCCTGCTGGAAGGCGAAATCCCAAGTCCGATCCATCCGCCGAAAGGATGCCCGTTCCACACGAGGTGCCCCTAGCTATGGAAGAATGCAGCCAGGCCCGCCCGGCAACGTATGATATTGAGGGCAGGAAAGTGGCTTGCTTCTTATATTCCCCGCGGTATTTGAGACAGAGGGAGGGTCTGGCAATCGAACCGCTGCTGGCCGGAGCAAAATAGAACCATTCCGGTGCGGCAGGTTTGGGAACAGAGGTTCCAGGGACCGGAGCTGTGTTTCAAACAAGCATCAGCAGCAAAAGGAGGAGAACATTATGAGGAAATTATGGAAAGCAACAGCGACACTGGCAGCGGCTGTTCTTCTGGCAGGATCCCTTGCCGGATGCGGAAGCAGCGGAGGAAGCAGCAGCTCTTCCGGAGGAGGCAAAAGCGGCAGTACTTCCGATATGATTGTGACAACGATGAATACAGAGTCCGGATCGCTGGACAGTGCAGGAGAAAGCTCTCTGTGGTGGTGGTCCTACGATGATGTGTGTATGGCCCCGATCATGGAAATGAAAGAGGACGGTTCCTGGGATTACATTCTGGCAGAAAGCGTTGATGTCAATGAGGATATGACACAGTACACCGTACACCTCCGCAGCGATGCAAAATGGAGCAACGGAGACGATGTGACAAGTGCCGATTTCAAAAATACCATTGTCCGCGCACTGGATCCGAACTGCAAGAGTGGTTATTCCTCAATGCTTTACCCGATTGCGGGAGCTGAGGAAATGTACAACGGAACCGGCGATGAGAGCGGTCTTGGCGTAGACACCAGCGATGACAAGACCATCGTGTTCAACTTAAAGGAGCCGTGCGCTTACTTCGAACAGCTCTTTGTACTTCCGGTTTATATGCCGACGCATCGTGAGCTTCAGACTGAGACCAACGGCGACTGGGCAATGGGAAATGACATGGATGCGCTGGTAAGCTGCGGACCGTACTACCTCGCAGAGTATGTACCGAATCAGTACAGCGTTTATAAGAAAAATGAAAATTACGTTCAGGCAGACCGGATCAAAACCGATACGATCAAAAAAATGGTTATGGACGATACACAGTCCATCATCAATGCGTATAAATCCGGTGAGCTGAACTTTATCTCAGCAGATTATACCGTTATGGACGAGTATAAAGACAGCGATGAGCTGATTGCTTCTCCATCTCAGACTAGTTATTATGTACTGTTCAATGTAAATGAAGCACCATTTGACGATGTCCGCGTCCGCCAGGCGTTCTCTATGGCAGTCAACCGCGATGAGGTAGCTTCCGCGTGCGGTTCCTCTTATGAGGCAAGTGATTTCTTCGTAGCAAAACATCTGAAATCCTCCGCAAGCGGCAAGGACTGGGCAGAGGAAGCAGAGGAAGATCCGATCGGCTTTGATCCGGACAAGGCAAAAGAGCTTCTGGCAGAGGCCGGTTACCCGGATGGAGAAGGCTTCCCGGCCATCACCTACAAATATCCGAGCCTCCAGCTTGACAGCGATATGGCACAGGCCCTGCAGGCACAGTGGAAAACAAACCTTGGCATCGAGGTGGAGCTTCAGGCAGAAGAGCAGCAGGTACAGGTAGCAGAGAGAAGATCCGGCGATTTCCAGCTTGCCCGCATGAGATGGACCGCAGACTTACCGATCCGTTCACCTTCCTTTCCATGTACCGCTCCAACGACAGCTACAACGATAACAAGACCAACTGCCCGGAGTATGATGAACTGATGGCACAGTCGAATGAGGAAAGCGATCCGGCCGCCAGATTTGAGCTGCTGCACCAGGCTGAGAGCGTACTGGTAAACGACTACTGTTTCGGCGTACCGGTACTGAATTCTTCCAATATTTATCTGGTAAGCACCGACATCACAAACTTTGAGATTGACCCGTCCAGAAACATGATCCGTACCAAATATCTGGTATTAGGAGACAGCTCTTCTGAGTCTTAAGCAAAAAATCGGAAAACGGGAAGGCTCCGCAGATGGCTTAGCAGCTGTTTCGAGGGGAGCCGTAAAACGGTAATTTTCCGGAAAAAAAACAATAGAAGCCGTGGAAACAGGAGGAAATGAATATGGAAGTAAATAAAATCATCAGCCACGCATTACAGAGTATGCCGCCGAGCAAACGTCAGAAAGCATTTGCGAAGGACACCTCAAAACTGATCCATATGGGATTAAACGAAAACAATTACGGAATGTCACCGAAGGCAGTGGCGGCACTGGAGGACTCCATGGCGGGAAGCCATTTTTATCCTGACTTTGCGGCAGTACTGCTGAAACAGAAGGTGGCAGAACAGTACGGATTAAAAGCAGAAAATGTACTGACCGGAGCCGGATCGAGTGCGATGATTGATATGATCGGACTGACCTTTCTGGACGAGGGAGATGAGGTACTGTTTTCCGCTCCGACCTACGGGGCATTTGCCGACATGGCGTATTTAAATGGCGGTGTGCCGGTTTCCGTACCGGTAACCGAGGAGCAGAATTTAATCTGCCTGCCATGAAAGAAAAAATCGGTGAAAAAACAAAAATTGTGGTGATCTGCAATCCGAATAACCCGACCGGAACGTATGTGCCGATCGGGGAGCTGGAGGCATTCGCAGATACCCTTCCGGAGGACGTGCTGCTGGTGATGGATGAGGCATACATGGAGTTTGCTACCGAGCCGGACTGCTGCAGTATGGTTGATTATATGAAAGCGCATCCGGAAAAACCGATTCTGGTTCTCCGCACCTTTTCCAAATATTATGCGATGGCAGGCCTTCGTGTCGGCTATGCGCTGGGATCCGAAGAGCTGATTGGAATCATGCGGAAATGTTCCGCTTCCTGGAACCTGAATGTCTGTGCCCAGAAAGCGGCAGTGGCAGGCCTGGCAGACCAGGAATATTATCAGGAGCAGAAAGCCAAAATCGTGGAGGGAAGAGAATATCTGGAAAAAGAGATGGCAGCGCTTGGCTGCAGGGTTTATCCGTCCCAGTCGAATTTCATCTACTTCGATACCGGAAAAGATCCTGCCTGGATTCAGGAACAGCTGATGGAAAAGGGCATCCGTATCGGCGCTTTTGAGATGAGCCGTGTGAGCGTGGGAACGATGGAAGAATGTCAGCTGTTTCTTCAGTACCTGAAAGAGATTCTGGAAACGGCAAAGGAATAAAAAGCCGGCCGGATGCGGCATGGTATGAAGAGAGACTCTGAATGGTTACAGAGACCGTACAGAGAAAGAAACAGTACCTAAAAAAGAGAGAAGAGAACGGGTTTTCATAGTGAAAAATCCGGTCTCTTCTCTCTTCTTTTGCAGGAATGACAAAAATACAGAGAAAAAACAATCTTTAGGAAATTAAGGCTTGCCATTCGATGAAAATTGGAATATTATATGTGCAAACGCCTATAGATGAAAAACGATGTTACACATCCTGAAAGGGGAAAAAAGATATGCTTTTTAAAACATACCAGAAGATTACGACTTTATTTAAACAACATCATGGCTATATGAGCTTTTCAGACCTCCGCGATCATCAGGTGACCGTACTGCAGCTTGCAGAAATGGAAGAGGAAGGAAGTCTTGAACGTTTTGCACGCGGATGGTATTGGTGCAAAGAGTGTGGCTATGAAAAGCCAAAAGACTATCAATATATAGAAATTGCAAAGGTAAACCCGCGCGCGGTGATCTGCATGGACAGCGCTGCATGGCTTGCCGGAATGCTGGAAAAAGAGCCGGAAACCATTGCGGTTGCCACATCCCGCACAGACCGGAAGAAGATGGAGCTGGAAAATTTTGAAATCAGACGTTTTTATTTTCAGAATGCCGGTCTTCCGGGCGAGATCTGTGAGAAAGAAACAGAGTTCGGATCCTACCGCTATTATGCGCCGAAAAGAACCTTCTGCGACTGTCTCCGTCTGAACAACAAAATGCCGGAAGAGGTAAAAGAAGAAATTTTAACCTGGTGTCGGAAACAGAATTATCCGAAGGAAGAGATCCTTGCCTATGCAAACAAGCTTCGCGCTGTAAAAAATATTGAGGAAGAGTACCGGGAATAAGAAAAAGGATACGAAACCGCAAAGAGGCTCCCGCCGGAAAACCACCAAATGGATTCCGGCGGGAGTTTTTGTTTTTTTGCTCAGATACAACTTATGACGGATCGGAAGAAAAGGAAGCGAGCTCGGCGAGCAGCAGATCATAATAATGTTCGGCATAGCGGCAGAGATAATCGGGCGCGCCCTGATACGAACCGGTCTCTAAAAAGGAAGCAGCTGCACAGGTACGGCAGATTGGCCGGAAACGGCATTGCCGGCATTTTGTGCTAAGCGAAAGATTCCGGGCTTTTGCGGAAACCGTTTCCCAGGCTGCCAAAAAGCCGAGATCAAAGACCGGTGCCGACAGCTCTGAAAGCATGACACAGGGGAAAAGCCGGCCCTGCCAGTTGATAAAGAAGGAGCAGTTCCCGGCAAGACAGGAAATGTGACCGTCCCCCCGCGGGAAAGCCGGGTCGTTGACACGACGGACGGATTCCCGGACATATTGCCGGAAAATATCGGCATCCAGCTGCAGCTTCAGTGCCTGAAAGGCCAGTGCGGCAGCGTCCCCTGGGTGCAGGCGTACCTGCGCATCGAAGGGGAGGGAGCGTTCCCGGACGGCGGGCATCATATAGTGATCGGCGTGGACAGGGACACCGAGCTCTTGTCCGAGGGCAAAAATCCTGGAAAAATCCTGCGGATTCTTTTTGGTCACAGAGCAGCTGATTTTCACATCCACGTTTCGTGCGCGGAGCAGCCGGACTGCGCGAAGAGTCTGATCGAAGCCCTGTGGAAATGGCACAGACGGTCGTAGGAAGCGGCATCGGCACCGTAGAGTGTGATGTTGATGCGGCGCGGCGGGTATGTGGCAAAAAAATCAGCCAGGCTTCGTCCAGCAGAGTTCCGTTTGTATTGATGGTAAGAATCATGCCCAGGTTTCGAAGCCTGCGATACAGCGTTTTAAAATCCGGAAAGAGCAGCGGCTCCCCGCCGGTCAGAAGAAGAAAAACAGTACCGGCCTTCTGCATCTGCTCTGCAAGGCGAACCCATTCCTCCACCGTGCGAAGCCGTCCCTGCCGTTCCATTTCCGAACGGGACAGCCGGACATAGCACATGTCGCAGTTCATATTGCAAAGCGGCAGAAGCTCAAGCGCGCCAGTAACGGGAATGTGCTTCTGGCGGGCTTTCTGGAGAAGGGAACGCTCAAAGGTCGAAGCGTCGTCCATATAGTTCATAAAAATTCCTCCGAAAAACAAAACCGGTCCAGAGCGTGTCTGAAAAAGCATTTCCGACACGCTCCGGAGGACCAGAGATGAACCGAATCAGACAAGTCCCCTGCTTCTATTGCGTGAAGCAATAAGCAGTGGGGTGGGATTTGCTTGTATCAGGAGTGGTATAAGCCACTCTGATAAGCAGCGAAGCAGCTATTCGGCTATGAACAAGTAGCGAAGCGGATTGCGAATATACGCTTTACCTGGAAACAGAAAGAAAAGGATCGAAACGGTTGGTTCGATCCTTTTACAGTCGTTTGAAAAAATATGATGTTGTGGGAACAATCAGGATTTTGCGGTCGCCCAGGAATTGATGTCTAAGTTGGTGGTACAGTGGATATTATTGCCGTCTTTACCTCTCCAGATGACTACAGGAACAGGACTCTGATCCCTCCAGGGCCGCGTATCTTTCATGAAACCAGTTAAAAAGTCGTCACGTACAGGTGCTTCGTGAGCAGCACCACAGGCATGATAGCTACCCAGCTTTTCATCGCCTTCATCCCAGATGTCATTGTGATTTGAATCAACATAAACGTTATAAGGATAGATAAGATATAAATTTTTATCTCCGGCATTACATTCAAACTTATAAACCTTTCCACTATCTCCACAAGCCGCCACATACTCATTTGCAACAAATTCCTGAACCTCGATTACAGGTTCCATCCACTCTCTTCTCATAATGAAACAACCTCCTCTAATAATTGATATTTTAAAGTATCATGCACAAAGTTTAACACGGAATCTTGAATTTTTTCCTCCGGAGCCTCATACTCTTCTGCCGCCTGTGCAACGACCTCCGAAATGGTATGCGGCTGCAAAAATGCATTCCAGAGGAATACGGCGGTATCGTTTGGAACCATTACAGCATTCGAAATCTGACACGCAGCCCCGACGGGAATGATCGCGTATTCTCCTGCGATTTCACGCAGTAGATAATCGGCGCTGACACGATATTTCGTTTCTTTTATTTTCTGTAACAGATCCGACCAGGTCGGAGAAGCCATTGGTTCCATCAAAACCTCCTCTTGCAAAGTGCCGTGCCTTTTCGGGCGAACACCATTCTGCCGTCAAACCGGTAAAATAGGAGAAAGCGCGCAGAAATGCAATTACAGTTATCATTACAAGTAATTATAAGAGAAAAAGGTGGAAAAGTCAAGGAAAAGCAGGAAAGAAAAGGAAGTAAAAAATTACAAGTTACATTACATAACAGGAGTAAACAATTGACTGAGCATCTTTTTTTGCTATCATAAATGCGGAAAAAGGGATCGTGACACGATGTGTGGAAAATGGAAGATCACAGAGAAAAAAGAGGAGTTTTTATGGAAAAAACATTTCAGACAGGGAGTTTTTTCCTTCCGGCTGCGCTTTCCGGAGGAGCTGGTTCTTCCGGCGGATATGGAAAAGTTTGCGGTGGAAAAGGAGTCGGCAGACTACACCTATACCATTACCATTGTTGATACACTTCCGGAGGCGGAAGGCGAATTGCTTGTAAACCGGGTCGATCTGCAGGTGTTTCGTAACGGAGAAGGACTGGAAAGCCGCCTGATCGGTGTGAAAGGAGAAGAGCGTCCCTATGCACTGTATCGGGAGACAGCACAAAATCATGCACAGGTGTTTGTCGGAAGATGGTATCTGGATGGAGTTGCAAAATATGAGGTTGTATTTCTGTCTCTTCTTGCACTGGAACGCCGCCTGTCGGAGCGGCCATGCCTGATTCTGCACTGTGCATACCTGGAGTATCAGGGGAAGGCCATGCTCTTTTCAGCACCATCTGGAACGGGCAAAACTACGCAGGCGGGCCTTTGGGAGCAGTACCGGGGAAGCCGCACCGTAAACGGTGATAAGGCATTGCTTGAATACGATGGCAAAATGTGGACAGCAAACGGCTGGCCGGTCTGCGGAACGTCGGAGGTCTGCGAAAACAAAAAACTGCCAGTCGGATGCATCGTGATGCTGAGCCAGGCGAAGCTGAACCAGGCGTGGCGGCTTCGCCCGGCAGAGGCATTTACAAACCTGTACGGACAGATCACCATGAACCGCTGGGACAGGGAGGGACTGGTACACAGTCTCGACCTTCTCGAACAGCTTGCTGGAAAGTTCCGGTGTATCATCTGGCGTGCGACATTTCAGAAGATGCGGTGAAAACGCTGGAGCAGGAGATCGGGACCGGTTCGTTCGAAAGTGAAACATATGCAGCTGCACTGCACAAAAACATGATTCAGAAAAGGGAGAAACATGCATGAAAATGATGGATACACGTGCCTATGTCGGAATGCTGAAAGAACTTGTAGAGCAGGGCAGAGAAGTGCGTATGGTGATTTCCGGGAGCAGCATGGCGCCGTTTCTGATTCATGGACGCGACAGTATTTTCTTCCGAGCGCCGGAGCGGGAACTTTGGAAAGGTGATATCGTATTTTACGAGCGGCCGGGCGGACAGTTTGTCGTGCATCGGATCTGCCGCGTTCATGCAGACGGTTATGACATAATCGGGGATGCACAGACGGAAATCGAGCATCATGTGCAACGGAAGCAGATCTTTGCACGGGTGACAAAAGTGGAGCGAAAAGGAAAAATACTTGTACCGGGAACGTTCTGGTGGGAGTTTTTTGCACAGGTCTGGATTCGCATCATCCCGCTTCGCCCGATTCTGATGCATGGATATGCCCGGTTATTCGGTGTGGATAAAAAGAAAAATGATGCGTGCAGAGAAAATGAAAGGAAAAGAAGATGATTACAGAAACAGAAACCGCATTCCTTGCGGTGATTTGTGCGTTTTTGACAGAAGAAAAAGCATCGCCGGCGGAAATTCAGGCGCTGACAGAAAAACAATGGAATCATCTGTTTGTCCTCGCGGCACAGCATTCGCTGCTGTCAGCGGTCTACGATGTTGTGGGCAAAACACCGGAATTTGCAGAGCTTTCGGACGAGCTTCGCAGACAGGTAAAAACGCAGGCGATGCAGAGTGTTTTGCAGCAGGTTTCGCGTACAGCGCGGTTTCTTTCCGATGAAAAGGAGCTGACGCAGCTGGGCGTGCAGCCGCTGGTGATGAAAGGAATTGTGTGCAGAAATCTCTATCCGAAGCCGGATCTGCGCCGTCCGGGGATGAGGATCTTCTGATTTCGGCAAAGGATTTTGCAACAGTAGATGCCTGTTTTATGAGGAAGGGCTTTGTGCGGGACAAAGAAACTGCAATGCCAAATGGTGCCAAAGACGGTGATGCCCCGGAAGAGATGGGCTACATTCATCCGAAAACAGGGGTCTTCTATGAAATACATACCAGGCTGTTCAGCACAGAATCCTCTGCCTATGGTTATCTGAACCGTGCATTTTCCGATGTTTTTGCGCATCCATCCAGGGTGGAAGTGCAGGGTCAGAGTATCTTTACCTTAGAAGAAACGCATCATCTTTTCTATCTTCTCTGTCACAGCTTCAAGCACTTTCTTCACGGCGGCGTCGGGATCCGTCAGATCTGTGATATGGTACAGATGATTCGTGTATATGGAAGAAAAATAGACTGGGAAATGTTCTGGCAGCTGTGCGAAGAGTATCACATGACGTGTTTCTGCATCAATCTGCTGGATATCGGCGAGCGGTATCTGGGCTTTTCCTATGAAGCAAGTGGGGCAGTCCGTGCCGCAAAGAAGCTTCACCCGGATTCCGAAGCGCTTCTGATCGATATTCTCGATGCCGGTTCGTTCGGAAAATCGAGCGCGGGACGGATCCACAGTGCAAACATTACCCTGTATGCGGCAGAAACCGGAATGGAAAAGCACACAGCCGGGGGAATCTGGAAATCGCTGGTTCCGGAAGCTTCCTATATGAAAAACAAGTATCCCTATGCGGCGAGGTATCCGTTTTTGCTCCCGGCTGCATACGTGGAGCGAATCCTGAAATGGCTGGGGCAGGGAGAAAAAGGACAGAAATTGAGCATTGAAGTGGGGGCGGGACGTGTCGAGCTGCTGAAAAAATACGATATGATCCGTACCGCAGACGGGAAAAAGAGAGGAGACGCGCATGCAGGAAGAATCCAAAGAGAAAAGTAAAGACGCTTCCTTTGAGTCTCTCCGTATCCTGTCGGAGCGATGGAAAAACGGAACGTTCTCGGAAATCATCGATGACTGGAAATGGATTTTTGGCTACAGCGCGCGCTATAAGGGTGCGATTGTTTTTATACGATTCTCGGTATCTTAAGCACTTCGCTTGGGCTTGTCGGCAGCGTGGCAGGAAAATACCTGATCGATATCATTACCGGATACCAGATACAGAAGCTCCCGCTGCTGCTTTGCATCATGATCGGAAGCACCGTGTTCAGTCTTGGATTTGAGAGTGTCATCAACCGTATTTCAACGAAGCTTGGCATCGCGATCAACAACGACATCCAGGCGGATATTTTCGACAAAATCGTCGATGCGGACTGGCTGGAAATCAGCAAATACGCAAACGGTGACGTACTCAACCGGTTTAACGGCGACATTGGAACGGTCAGCGGCAACGCAATCAGCTGGCTCCCGACGATTATCATTGCCGTGTATCGGTTTATTGCCACCTTCTTCGTGATCCTGCATTATGACTGGGTCATGGCGCTGATTGCCTTTTTAAGCGCACCGTTTCTGCTTCTGATGTCCCGTTTTATGATCCGCCGTCAGCGGGAATACAGCAAAAAAGTGCGCGAGATGAGCAGCAACCTGATGAGCTTTGAGGTAGAAGCATTCTACAATTTGATACCATCAAATCGTTTGGCATTGCGCCGTATTACAGCAAAAGATGCGCTGGTGGCAGGGACTTTTCAAAGACATCAGCCTGAAATATAATCTGTTTACGATTAAAACCAATATCGTAATGTCTATTCTCGGGAGTGCGGTGGAGTTTACGGCGTTCGGATACTGCCTGTTCCGTCTGTGGACGCACGACATTACCTATGGAACCATGACACTGTTCCTGCAGCAGCGGAGTAACCTTTCCGGCGCATTTGGAAACGTGATTTCGATTATTCCGTCCTTCCTCAACAGCTCCGTCTCGGCGCACCGGATCCGTGAGCTCGTAGAGCTGCCAAAAGAAGTCCATATCCCGGAGAGTGCCGCGCTTGATCCGCTGGCAAAGGATGGTTTCCGGGTACAGATGCACGGGTAGAATTTTCCTATATAGAAGGAAACAAAGTAATCACCAGATCGGAGTTTCAGGCCGCCCCCGGCGAGATTGTAGCGTTGGTTGGCCCGTCCGGCGAGGGAAAAACAACGATGATTCGCCTGATTCTCGGCCTTATCCGCCCGCAGGAGGGGGAAACCGTGATCATTGCCTCAAACGGAAAAACGGTTCCCATGAACGCCGAAACGCGTCATCTCTTCGCCTATGTTCCACAGGGAAATACGATCCTTTCCGGCACAATCGCCGAAAATATGCGCATGGTAAAAGAGGATGCGACCGACGAGGAGATCATTGAAGCGCTCAAAATCTCCTGCGCCTGGGATTTTGTTCAGCATCTGCCGGACACCATCAACAGCCGCGTCGGGGAACGTGGCCGCGGTTTCTCCGAAGGTCAGTCCCAGCGGCTTGCTATCGCCCGCGCCGTTCTCCGTGATGCTCCGGTGCTGCTTCTAGATGAAGCCACCTCGGCACTGGATGTCACGACGGAACGAAACGTCCTCCGAAACATCATCCGTCAGCGTCCCAACAAAACCTGTATCGTTACGACGCACCGTCCGAGTGTCCTCAGCCTCTGCCAGAGAGTTTACCGTGTCATGAATGGAACCGTGACCGAACTCGATGGGGCAGAAGGGGCAAAGATGGTGGAAGATTTTTGACAGAAAAAAGACACAAAAAAGACACAAAGGTCGGAAGAGTGATACTTCAAAGTCAAATCAGTTATAGAGTTGTAAGTCAAAATCCTGCTATAATACAACCATCAAAGGTCACACAACACGATACGTGAAAAGGAGAAAAAGTATGAAGAAAAAAGTGTTAGCAGGCATTCTTGCAGCAACCATGGCATTTTCCATGGCAGCATGCGGAAGCACAGGATCCAGTTCTGATTCCGGTTCCTCCGCAGCTTCCGGAAGCACAGCAAAGACAGAGGAAAAAGGCGAGCCGTACACTGTAACTATGGTACTGCAGGGCAGCCAGCAGCAGGATGAAGAGAGAATCGAAGAAAAAATCAACGAGATTCTGGAGCCGGAGCTGAATGCAAAGCTCGATATCGTTGTTCTTCCGTGGGCAAGCGCATCTCAGCAGTTACAGCTGATGCTTTCCGGCGATGAGAAAATCGATCTTCTGTACACAAATGCAACAACAGCTGTACAGTATATGCATTCCGGCCAGATCATGGATATGTCTGAACTGATTGACAAATACGGCACAAACCTGAAAGATATCTATGGCGAGGATATTGCAAAAACAAATCAGATTGATGGGTTTGTCTATGGCGTTCCGAACCAGATCGAACGAGGCAGCATTCCAGCCATCTTCATGAGAAAAGACCTGGTAGAAAAGTATAATATCAATACCGATGAAATCAAAGAGCCGAAGGATATGGAGAAAGTATTTGAGACCGTACAGGCAGGCGAGCCTGATATGACAATGCTGTTCTCCAGCAACAACAGTGATACGCCTCTGAGCCGTCTGTCCCGCGCTGATGGACTTGGCGATGCCAACACGGGCGCTCTGATGGATCAGACCAACAGCACAACCGTAGAAAACTACTTTGCAAGCGACTGGTACAAGGAGACTGCAACTATGCTGCATGACTGGTATCAGAAAGGCTACATCAGCAAGGATGCCGGAACAAACACAGAAAACTGGAGAACCGTATGCAAAGCAGGAAATCTCTTCTCCTTGTTCTTTGCTTATCATCCAGGTACCCCGGTTGAGTTCCAGAGCTCCACAGGATATGAGTTTGAAATCGTACCGTTCTATGATCAGCCGATCATCAACTCATCCTCTTACGGCGGAATTATCTTCTCTGTAGCACAGAACTCCGAAAATCCGGAAAAAGCAATGCAGGTTCTCGATTATATCTATGGCAGCCCGGAGGTCATGAACCTTCTGAACTGGGGCGAAGAGGGAACCGACTACGTAGTAGAAGATGAAGAAAACGGAATCATCAACTACCCGGACGGTGTAACAGCAGACAATGCAGGCTACAGCTTTAACTGTGGATGGGAGCTTCCGAACCAGTTCATCGCATACAAATGGGATGGATCTGACCCGCAGCTCTGGGACAAAATGCAGGAGTTCAACGCTTCCGGTATCGAGTCGAAAGCACTGGGATTTGTCTTTGATAACAGCGAATATGCGGATCAGGTATCAGCCCTGAACAACGTAATCAGCCAGTACAACGGCGCACTTAGCAGCGGCTCCGGAGATCCGGAAGAACTGCTTCCACAGTTCCTTGAGGCGCTGGACGATGCGGGAATCGACGATGTCATTGCTGCAAAGCAGGAGCAGCTGGATGCATTTCTTGCAGAGAAATAGGCACCATAATTTGTAAAAAGAGCACGACCGGGGCGGAAAAAAATCCGGTGTGATACAGTAACCGAAGGCTCCACTCTTACCAGAAAAGATGTGGAGCTTTCTCTGTGAAAGAACCTGAAAAAAACAGCCCTCATAAAAGGAGAGACGCTTTATGAAAAAAGCAGAGGTTAAAAAAGGAAAAAAGAAAAACGCGCTGAAGGAATACTGGCCGCTTTATCTGATGATGCTTCCGGCACTTCTGTATCTGCTGATTAACAACTATATCCCAATGGCAGGTATGGTGATTGCGTTTAAAAAACTGAACTTTGCAAAAGGTATCTGGGCAAGCCCGTGGGCAGGACTTAAAAATTTCAAATTCCTGTTTGCTTCCAAGGATGCATGGATTATTACAAGAAATACGCTGTTGTATAACATTGCATTTATTCTTGTAAACATGGTAGTCGGAATTGCCATTGCGATTCTGATTACGGAGATAAGAAACACAAAGCTCAAAAAGATATATCAGAGTGCGATTCTTCTTCCGTTCCTGATGTCCATGGTTATCTTAAGCTACATCGTATATGCGCTTCTGAGTGCAGAAAATGGTCTTGTCAACAACTCCATCCTTCCGTTGTTCCACATTGACCCGATTCAGTGGTACCAGAAACCGAAATACTGGCCGGCGATCCTGATTATCGCGAACTGCTGGAAGGGCGTAGGATACGGATGCCTGATTTACATCGCATCCCTGATCGGTATCGATCCTTCCTTCTATGAGGCTGCAAGACTGGACGGTGCAAGCAAATGGCAGGAGATTACGAAAATCACACTGCCGAGCCTCGTTCCGACCATCATCACCCTGCTGCTCCTCAGCATCGGAAGAATTTTCTATTCCGATTTCGGTCTGTTCTATCAGGTGCCGATGAACTCCGGTGTTCTGTTCCCGACCACAAACGTTATCGATACCTACGTATACCGTGCCTGATTGAACAGGGAAATATCAGTATGTCATCTGCAGCCGGTGTATACCAGTCTCTGGTAGGCTTCTGTGTCGTAATGTTGAGCAACTGGATTGTCCGCAAAGTAGACAAAGACCAGGCATTATTCTAGGAGGATGGAAGTATGACAAATTCAAAAAAAGCAAAACGTTTCCAGTTCTGGATTAATGTAGTACTCATTCTGATTACGTTATCCATTATACTGCCGTTTGTACTCGTATTTATTTCCTCACTGACCGATGAAAACACACTGATCCGCAACGGATATTCGTTCTTCCCGGAGAAATTCAGCTTCTATGCTTACTCCTATATCATCCGCCAGGGCGAGAAAATCCTGAGAGCATACGGAATTACCATTTTTGTAACCATCGTCGGTACCGCTGCAAACCTTGCGATGTCCGCTCTGTTGGCATATCCGCTTTCGATTAAAAAGCTGCCGTACCGCAGAGCAATTACCTTTTTCGTATTCTTCACGATGCTGTTCAACGGCGGACTGGTGCCGACCTACTTGATGTATGTAAAGTATTTTCACATCAAAAACACGATCTGGGCATTGATTGTTCCGGGCTTCCTGTTAAGCGCAAACAACGTGCTGATGATCCGAAGCTACTTTAACACCAGTATCCCGGACGCGCTGTTCGAGGCAGCCAAAATCGATGGCGCCGGACACATGAAGATTTTCACCAGCATCACACTGCCGCTTGGAAAACCGATTCTGGTAACCATGGGACTGTTTTCCGCACTTGGCTATTGGAATGACTGGACAAATGGTTTATACTATTTATCAGGAAATGAAGGCCAGAAGCTTACAGCATCCAGAACCTGCTGAATCAGATGATCACCGATATTCAGTACCTGGCAAGTGGAAAAGTAACCGGAAATATCGGCGCCGAGGTGGCAAAGCTGCCGACAACCTCGATTCGTATGGCAATCGCATTTATCGCCATGCTGCCGCTGTTTATCATCTATCCGTTCCTTCAGAAATACTTCGCAGAAGGTATCACACTTGGCGCGGTAAAGGATGATTTTCCATGCAGGAATAAAAAAGAGAAACATTTCGGTGTTTCCGACATAAATCAGAAAAACAGTACAGACTCATGGAAACATGAGGTGTACTGTTTTCTGCTGTATTATATTCAGAAAAAAAGATCAGTTCGTAAAATCAAACACGGAAAAATTTCGAGCGTACCGGAACAGAAAAAAGGAGGAAATATCATGCGTATTTCAAAACAGACGAAAAAAACAACACTGGCGCAGCAGGGGCGTTATCTTTTGATCTGCCTGCTGAGTATGCTGCTGCTTTTTCTGGCTGGGAGCGTGCTTATTCTGAACCGGACGCAGCGGCAGGTATATGAGCAGCTGGAAGAGATTTCAAAGCTGTATACGGATGAGCTGGATAACCGTTTTTTTCGAATCAGCCGAAACCTGTTCTCGACTGTAATGGACAGCTCCAACCCGGATTCTGCGTTCTGGAAATATATGGATCTGATGGAGAAGGATCAGTATGAGGAATATGTCATTACGCAGCTGCGAAGGAATTATGTATCTGCAGCGTGGGATTTTGGAACGGATTACAATGTTTTTCTCTATACGCAGAAGGATGACAGCTTATATCAGCTGAGCATTTCCTCCGACGGGCTTTACGCCGTTGATCCCTATTTGCAGGAAGCGCTGAAGCGTAGGATCAAAAGCCTGTCGCAGCAGACGTATGCAGTTAAGAAAAAATGGACCGTGATGTGCCAGGGAGACGATGTTTATATGCTCAAGGTAGCGCAGAGTCAGGGCATTGGACTCGGCTGCTACGTCAATCTGAAGACAATTCTGGAACCGTTCTCTGAACTGTCTCTTGGAAAGAGCGGCTATGTCAGTCTCGTTGACCAGAACGGGAAAAGCATCGGAACACTGACGGAAAAAGGAATTGTAACGGACAATTCGAAAATTAATACCGACAATTACACCTTCCGGCAGGAACTTTCGCAGGCGCCGTTTGAAATACGGATTAAAATCTCCTGGACCGGTGTTTTGAATCTGATGACGGGAAGTGTGTTTGCTCTTCTCGGCGTTGCATTTCTGATGGTGATTGCCGGTTCCGTGCTGCTGTTCCATCTGAAAACAAAAATCTTGAAGCCGGTCGCTATGTTTACGGAAAATCTTCAAAAATATGACAATGGGGATCTCACCTATCAGATGTCGGAAGGAAATCTGGTAGAGCTGGAGCAGATTGACGATAAATTCCGAAACATGATTCATCAGATCCGACGTCTGAAGATCACGCTGTATGAGCAGGAGCTGGAAAAACAGAAAATCGAGATGGATTACCTCAAAATCCAGATTCGTCCGCATTTTTACATGAACTGTCTGAACTTTATTTACAGCATGATTGACTTCGGACAGTACGACCATGCAAAGTCGATGAGCCGTATTACGTCCGATTATCTCGCCTATATTTTCCGCAATACAAGCGAGATGGTGCCGGTGACGGCGGAGACGAACCACTGCGAAAATTACCTCAAAATTCTGCTGCTGCGCTATCCGGAAAAATTCACCTATTATTTTGAAGTCCATGAAGAAGTGAAAGACGCGGTAATCTTCCCGTTTCTGATTCAGGTGTTTGTAGAGAATGCGGCAAAACATGCCCTGACGCTGGAGACGGTTCCGCTGATTTCCGTGACGGTTTACCCGGAGGACCGCGGCGAAGAAAAGTATGTCAACATTTATATTTCGGACACCGGAAACGGCTTCCCGGAGGAGACGCTGCAAAGGCTGAAAGCAGGGGAAGATATTTCCGAGCATGGAAAGCATATCGGGATTGAAAACTGCCTGAAACGATTCCGTTATTATTATGGTGATACAGGAGAGATTCATTTCGATAACAGCCCGCTCGGCGGAGCAATTGTAGATATCCATATTCCATACAAGACAGGGGGAGAAGAACATGAAACTATTGCTCGTGGATGATGAAGAGTACGTGATTGAAAGTATCAAAAGAAACCTCGATCTTACAGAGACCGGGGTGAACGAGGTGTATACCGCGTTTTCCGTACAGCAGGCGAAGAACATCATGGGAATGGTGGACATTGATATCGTGATCAGCGATATCGTGATGCCGGGCGGAACGGGATTCGACTTTGTGGAGTGGGTCAGAAAAGAGGAGCTGAAGGTCCAGGTCATCTTCCTGACAAGCTATGCGGAGTTTGACTATGCCAGAAGAGCGATTCAGCTGAACAGTGTCGATTATCTGCTGAAGCCCATCGATTTTGACAAGCTGAAGGAGGCCGTACAGCGTGCGGCGGAATCCGTTGCGAAAGAAAAGAAAATACAGGATCTCAGGCAGGAAAGCATCAAGTGGAACCAGAACAGAAAAATTCTGCAGCAGGATATCTGGAAAAATGTGCTGAAAAACGGCTTCTCCGAGGAAAAGTTCTGCGAAACGGCAGCACAGCGCCAGCTCCATACGGACCGGGACACTATTTCCGGCTGATTTGTCTGATGCCGGAAATAAAGAGCAATAAGCGGGAAATGTGGGATACCGCGACCATGGAATTTGTGATCGAAAATGTGCTGTCGGAACTGTATGAGGAAACGGATATTGCGGTAGATACTGTTTTTTACCAGGAACCGGGCATCTACTGGATTGTTACACAGTCAAGGGAAAAAGCATTCCCGCAGGACGGCGGGCGGGACTGTGAAATTCTGCAGCAATTTGTTGCGTGGATGAATGAAAAAATCTACCCGGAGCTGTGGTGCGGTGCCGGACAGTGGGAATCTGTACTGGGGATGCAAAAGCAGAGCCGGAATCTTCAGAAAATGCGGGAGGGAAGCCTTTCCGTGCGAAACGAGGTGCTGTTTCTGAACGAATTTCAGGCTCCGCAGACCAGCTACGAAAATAGGGAGCTGGATGTATGGAAAGCTCTGCTTTCGGAGGAAAAACCGGAGGAGCTGCTGGAGCGGCTGCAGAAATACCTTGACCGGACGGAGCGGGAAGGAATGATTACTAGGGAGCTTCTGGTAGCACTCCGTACCGATCTGACGCAGGTGGTGTATGCATGGCTTTCGGAACGGGAGATCAAGGCGTATGCACTGTTTGCAGATGCGGACATGGAAAACCTGCATCGGAATTCCCTTTATGGCAGAGAAGAGATGATGGAATATGCCGGGGTACTGGTTCGGAAAGCAGTTCAGTACAGACAGTACATCAACAAATCAGATTCGGTTACGAGCCAGGTATGCGCTTATATCGATGCACATTACCGGGAGGAGATTCACCGGGAGGAGCTTGGGGAGCTTGTCTTTTTGAATACGGATTATCTGTCCCGGATTTTTAAAAAAGAAAAGGGTATTTCGATCAGTAATTATATCATCCAAAAGCGGGTGGAGGAGGCAAAAAAGCTTCTGACACAGAGCACGCTGCCGATCAATACGGTGTCGCTGTATGTGGGGTACAGCAATTTCTCGTACTTTACGAAGATGTTTAAGGACAATACGGGATACGCACCGCTGGAATACCGAAGAAGCTTTAGTGAAAAATAGCGGAAAGCCACCCTTCACATGTCCGGGAAATAACAGAGGATTTTATCACTTTCTTACGCACCGGAACAGCAGCAAACAGGTCGGAATAGTGAAAGAAAAAGGTCGGATCAGGGGATATTTTTTTCAGGTCAGATGTGGTAAAATTTCAGTATAAGATTCAGAAAAAACGGAAAAGCGATATTTTTCTGACATTTTAGGGGTTTCTGAAGAAGCAGATACAGCAAAAACGAGGTATGGAGGAGAAAAAATGACCGAGCAGAAATTAAAAGAGCTTCTGGCCGACATGACGCTGGAAGAAAAAAGTGAACCAGATGAGCCAGGTGGTGGGCGCCTTCTTCAATAAAGATATGGACATCACAGCCATGGGACCGATGCAGATAAGGGCTTTACGCCGGAAAATGTAGCGCTTTCCGGTTCCATCCTGGGCAGCATGGGCGCAGAAACGTTAAAGAAAATCCAGAAGGATTTTGTGGAGCAGCACCCGCATCACATCCCGATGCTGTTCATGCTGGATGTCATCAACGGCTTCAAGACTATTTTCCCGATTCCGCTGGGACAGGCGCAACGTTTGAACCGGAGCTCTCCGAAAAGTGTGCGGCAGTTGCTGCAAAAGAGGCAGCCGTTTCCGGCCTTCACGTAACCTTCGCACCGATGACCGACCTGGTCCGCGATGCAAGATGGGGCCGTGTCATGGAGTCTACCGGTGAGGATCCGTATCTGAACGGTCTGTTCTGTGCCGGAATGGTACGCGGATTCCAGGGAGACGATCTGAAGGAGCCGTACAAGATTGCTTCCTGTGTGAAGCATTTCGCAGGCTATGGTGCTCCGACAGCAGGAAGAGACTACAATACGGTAGAGCTTTCCGAGCATACCTTCCGTGACTTCTATCTGCCGTCCTACAAAGCCGGCATCGATGCAGGAGCAGCGATGGTAATGACTTCCTTCAACACGGTAAACGGTGTTCCGGCAACCGGAAACAAGAAACTGATGCGCGGCATTCTGCGTGACGAGATGGGATTTGACGGCGTTCTGATTTCCGACTGGGCGGCAATCGAGGAGATTATTTACCACGGCTACTGCGCAGACCGTGAGGAGGCAGCTGTCCGCTCCGCCGAGGCAGGCGTTGACATTGATATGATGACCGGTATTTACTGCGAAAACCTGTGCCGTCTTGTAAGAGAGGGCAAGATTTCCGAGGATCTGATCGATGAGTCCTGCATGCGTATTCTGGAACTGAAAAACAAACTGGGACTGTTTGAAAATCCGTATAAAGACGCAGATGAGACGAAAGAAAAAGAGGTCATTCTCTGCAAAGAGCACCGCGCCTGGCAAGAGAAGCCGCAAGAAAATCGTTTGTCCTGCTGAAAAACGAAGAGAAAATCCTGCCGCTTGGCAAGGAGAAGAAGATTGCCTGGGTCGGACCGTATGTCCACAGCAGAAACCTGATGGGCGCCTGGTCCTTTATCGGAGATGCAAAGGATGTGACAAATCTGGAAGAGGCCGTAAAAGCGCAGGCAGATACGACAAACATGAGCTTCCATGCAGGCTCTCCGATGCTTGGCTCCGACATCCGCCTGGAGGGCTTCGGCGAGGCGATGGAGCAGTCCCATACACCGGAGGAAGAGGAGGCAATGCTTCTTGAGGCTGTAAACGCAGCAAAGGAGGCCGAGGTCGTCGTTCTTGCGATCGGTGAGGACCGTCTGCAGTCCGGCGAGGCAACCAGTAACGCGAACATCCGCATTCCGGAAATCCAGCAGAGACTGCTTGAGCGCGTTTCAGAAGTCAATGAAAACGTTGTCGTTGTTCTCTTCAACGGCCGTCCGCTTGACCTGCGCGATGTCGTATCGAAAGCAAAAGCCGTTCTTGAAGTATGGATGCCGGGTACCGAGGGTGCCAATGCAATCGCAGATGTTGTTTTTGGTGCATACGCTCCAAGCGGCAAGCTGACCATGAGCTTCCCGTACTCTGTAGGCCAGGTGCCGGTTCACTACAACGAGTATTCCACCGGAAGACCGCATGTGCCGGGCAAGGACAAAGACCGTTTCCGTTCCAAATACCTCGACATCCCGAACGCACCACTGTTCCCGTTCGGATATGGCCTTGGCTACACCAGCTTTGCAATTTCAGATGTGAAACTGGACAAGGCAGAGCTTGGCATGGAAGATGAGATTAAAGCCTCCGTAACCGTGAAAAACACCGGCGATACAAAGGGAACCGAGACCGTACAGCTTTACATCCACGACGTAGCCGCATCCGTGGTACGCCCGGTGAAAGAGCTGAAAGATTTCTGCAAGGTAACCCTTCAGCCGGGAGAAGAAACCGAAGTCATCTTCAAAATCACAGAAGAAGAGCTTCGCTTCCTGACAGAAAATGAGCGTGTAGAAAGTGAAAACGGTGCTTTCGAAGTATTCATCGGAAGCGACAGCACGACAGAGAATAAGGCAGAATTTGTGCTGAAAAAATAAGAAGCAATACTGGGATGTAGCGTAAGCGGAATCAAGATGGGGGTCTGAATCGCTACGGAAAGATAAAAGAAAAGCCAGCCACAAAAAGCGAAAAGAATTTTGCTTTTGCGGCTGGCTTTTTCTGCCGGTACCGTATTGACCCTTCTGTTAAAACAAAGTAAAATAGAAATTGGTATTGGGACGAAAGAGAGGAAAAGAAATGGGGTACTTAGGAAACAAGTTACAGGGGAAATACCACAAAGACACATTCCAGACCGCCGTCAACATGGCGTGGCCGGCGATCGTGGAGTCGTTTTTTATTGCATTTGCGGGTCTTGTGGATTCGCTGATGGTAAGCTCGCTTGGCTCTTACGCAGTTGCCGCGGTCGGCCTGACGACACAGCCGAAGCTGCTTGGCCTGGCGTTTTTCTTTGCACTGAATGTGTCGATTTCCGCCCTTGTTGCGCGGCGGCGAGGGGAACAAAGACAGAGTGCGGCGAATGAGACTCTGGTAACTGCGCTTGTATTTATTATCCTTGCGGCAGCTGCATTCAGTGTTGGATTTGTGGCGTTTGCAAGTCCGATCATCCATCTGTGCGGCTCAACGGCGGAGACGCATAACGGTGCAGTAACATATTTCCGTATCATCATGGGCGGTATGATTTTTAACTGTATCCAGATGGGGATCAACTCGGCACAGCGCGGTGCGGGCAATACAAAAATCACGATGCGCACAAATGTAACATCAAATACGATTAATATTATTCTGAATTATCTTCTGATCAACGGCCATTTCGGGTTCCCGGCACTCGGCATTCAGGGTGCGGCACTGGCAACCGTCACAGGAACGGTTGTCGGATGTGTGATGAGCATCCTTTCCATCACAAAGCAAGACGGATTCCTGAACCTTGGCTATATTCTGAAGAACAAAATTAAACCGACGCTTGCAGCGTTCATCAGCCTGGTCAGGGTCGGGTACAGTGTGTTTTTCGAGCAGGTTTTCATGCGGATCGGCTTTATGATGACGGCGATCATGGCGGCCAAGCAGGGAACCGATGCGATGGCGGCACACCAGGTCGGCATGAATATTATGTCGCTTTCGTTTGCGTTCGGCGATGGCTCCAGTCCGCAGCGGTTGCACTGATCGGCCGGAGCTCGGCGCAAAAAAGCCGGATCTTGCGAAAGAGTACGGCAGAACGTGCCGTCTGATCGGCGCGGGCATCGCAGTATGCCTCGTTGCGATTTATCTCTTCGGCGGAAGATGGCTGTACAGCCTGTTTTTCGAAGAACAGCATATCATTGAAATCGGTGTCAGCATCATCCATGTCATTATCTTCGTCGTCATTTTCCAGATCTGTCAGGTTATTTACATGGGATGCCTGCGCGGTGCGGGAGATACGCTTTATACGGCAGTTGCATCTATGATCAGCGTTACATTTATTCGTACGATCGTTTCGTATCTCGGCGGTTACACGCTGGGGCTTGGCATCGTCGGAATCTGGTTCGGCGTGCTGGCGGATCAGATGTCACGGTTTATCTTTGCAACGATCCGATTCAAACAGGGAAAATGGGTGAAAATTAAGATTTAATTGAATCAAGCAGCGAAGCGGATTGCGAATATCCGCTTGACGTAACGATTCAGAGCCATGCGAAATGGTACTCTGAATCATTACCAATACAAAACTAAAACAGGAGGAAGCAAAACGATGTACAAATTTGACAGAGAAGCCTATGACAGGCGGATGGAGTGGTACCGCGACGCCCGTTTCGGCATGTTTATCCACTGGGGGCTTTATGCCATCCCGGCGCGCGGAGAATGGGTGCGGAGTACCGAGCAGATTCCAAAAGAAGATTACATGAAATATTTTGAGGAGTTCAATCCTGTTGATTTCGAGCCGCGGAAATGGGCCAAGGCGGCGAAAGAGGCCGGTATGAAATACGTGGTTCTGACTGCCAAGCATCACGATGGATTCTGCCTCTTCGACAGCCAGTATACCGATTTCAAATCCACCAACACGAAATGCGGCCGCGACCTCGTTGCAGAGTACGTTGATGCCGTCCGCGCAGAAGGACTGAAGGTCGGTTTGTATTTCTCCCTGCTCGACTGGTTCCACGATGATTTCCCACATTACGGCGACCGGAACCACCCGATGCGGAACAACCCGGCATATAAAAACGATGACCGCGATTTCGACCGCTACCTGACCTACATGCACAATCAGGTACGCGAGATCTGCACAAACTACGGAAAGCTCGATGTGCTGTGGTTTGACTTTTCCTACGATACGCTGCGCGGCGAAGCATGGAAAGCGACGGAGCTGATCAATATGGTGCGGAAGCTCCAGCCGGATGTCATCATCGACAACGTCTCGAGGTGAGCGGAGAGGGCTACGGTTCTCTGGCGGCCGGAAATCCGACCCCGTACCACGGCGACTTTGTGAGCCGGAGCAGATGATTCCGCCGAATGGCATCCAGGATGTAAATGGAAACGATATCGCCTGGGAATCCTGTGTTACGATGAACAATCACTGGGGTTATTGTGCCAACGACCACTTTTTCAAACCGGCACCGATGCTGATCAAAAAGCTGGTCGAGTGCGTATCGAAGGGTGGAAACCTGCTTTTGAACGTCGGCCCGGACGCCAGGGGAAATATCCCGGAGGAGTCGATTGAACGGCTGGCTGAGATTGGAAAGTGGATGAAGAAAAACGGAGAGAGCATTTACGGCTGCGGAAAAGCCGGTATTGAGAAACCGGACTTTGGCCGTGTGACGCGCCGCGGAAACCATCTGTATTTTCATGTCTATGAAATACCGTTGGGCCGCTGCCGCTGCCCGGCGTGAAAAAAGAAGAAATCCAGGCGATCCGCTACGTCGCAACCGGCGCGGAAATCCCGGTTTCCACAAGCTGGGTACACAGCGATTATCCGACCATGGCATTCGCCGATCTCGGCGAAGACCCGGTATTGCCGGATGGAGTCGATACAGTCATCGATGTGATTCTGAAAAAGTAGAGGGTAAAGCATCAGCCACAGTTTTCCGAAAGGGTTTCTGTGGCTGATTTTTGCGTGGCAGGAAATTTCGTTGAAGTTTCCTGTCGCGTAAAATCGAATTTGATCCTGGAGCGTATCTGAAAAAGCATTTCCGCAAGCTGCAAGCCCCACTTTGCGGTATAGTTTGCCCTCATTCGGTTGCCGTAGCGGTCTTAAGCCGCCTTCATTCGGACAAAATCTCCCACAAACTGGGACTCGCAGCTTGCGAAAACCGTTTTTTAGACACGCTCTAAAAGTCTTACAAGTTCTTACAAAATTCTGTATTTTTCGCTCCGACGATTGACAGTTCTGACAGAAAAATGCATACTGAAAAAAACACAAGATCACAGCCCGTGCTTCGAGATTTAACCGAATCAAGCAAGTAGCGAAGCGGATTGCGAATATCCGCCTGACTCCTTTTCCTGCGAGGGAAGGATAAGAGCTTTCGGAGTGAGAAAAGGGCAGTCTGTTTTTAGAAACGAAGCAAGAGAATGATAGCTTTGCTTTACAAAGAAAAAAGAGGGGGAATAAAACATGATTCGTCTGAACCACGTCAGTAAGATTTACGGAGACGGAAGCAAAAAGCCGTCGACGATCTTTCCTGGGATATCGAAGATGGAAAGATCACCGGATTTATCGGCCAAACGGAGCCGGGAAAACGACAACATTAAAAATGATCACCGGCATTCTGGCACCGTCCGAGGGAACGATTGAAATCAATGGAAAAGATATCCAGAAGGATCCGCTCGAAGCCAAGCGCCAGTTCGGTTTTGTGCCAGACGACCCGGATGCGTTTCTTCGCGTCAGGGGAATTGAATATCTGAATTTTATGGCAGATATCTACGGTGTCGGAACGGAAGAGCGTCAGCGTTTTATCGAAGAAACCGCAAAACGCTTTGAGATGGAAGAGAACCTTTCGAGCCGTATCATGAGCTACTCGCATGGCATGCGTCAGAAAATCATGGTAATGGGCGCACTGATCCACAAGCCGCCGGTCTGGATTCTCGATGAGCCGCTGACCGGCCTTGACCCGCGCTCCGCGCACGAGCTCAAACAGATGATGCGTGAACACGCCGATGCCGGAAACGCCGTGCTGTTTTCCACCCATGTGCTGGAAGTAGCGGAAAAACTCTGCGACCGCATCGCCATCATCCATCACGGCCGCAGGTATACCTGGGTACCCTGGAAGAATTAAAAGCGGCCTATCCGGATCAGACACTTGAAAATATCTTTCTGGAGATCACCGAACATGCGTAACTTATGGATTCTCACCCGTTTCCTTCTGAAAAGCGGACCAGGAAAAAGCAATCAGAAGAGCGGAAAAAAGAAAGCATTTTCGGACGGAGGACGTATCGTTGTATACCTTCTGCTTGGTGTCTGCCTCCTTCCCGTGTCGGTCTTACTGTTTCTTCTGGGATATTCCGGCTATACCTTCCTGCAGCCGCTCGGGCTGGAAACCCTGCTGATCGAGTTCGTCTGTGCCATTGGCATGATGGTCATTTTCTTCTATGGCCTGCCGCTGTTTCTGAGCGAGTATTACATGGACTCTGACCTCGTAAAGCTTTTGCCGCTGCCGTTTACCCCGGCGCAGATTGTCGGTGCGAAAGGCTTCTGCTGTCTGCTGAACGAATACTATCTTATTGTACTGCTGTTCTTTCCGTTTCTGTTAGGGTACGGGATCAGCGCCAAAATGGGCATTTTTACTGGATCAATATGATCCTCGCCTGCCTTATTTTCCCGGTTGTGCCGCTCGTTTACGCCGCAGTTTTGACGATGCTCGTGATGCGTCTTTTCAAAAATATCCGAAACAAGGATTTCTTAAGCTACCTCGGATTCGCCGCATCCCTGATTTTTGCGATCGGCATCAACGTATTTTCGCGCAGTATCGGAAATTTTGAAATGCAGGATATCATGAACCTGATGGAAAGCCAGAAGGGCACTCTGCGCGCCTTCCGGACCATTTTTCCGAACCTGCCCTGATGACCGGAAGCCTTGCAGATGCATCCTTTCTCAAAATGATACTCTACATCGCTACAACCGCCGTCATCCTTGCTGTCTTTTTCGCCCTCGCCTGGAAAATCTACCTTCCGGCTGTCCTCGGCATGAGCGAGACCACCAGCGAAAAACGCATTTTATCCAAAGAAGAAGTGACCCGAACCGTCAAAAGCAAAAATCCGGTCCGCACCTACGCGATGATTGAATGGAAAAAACTGTACCGCACACCGGCCTGGTTCATGAATTGTGTTCTGATGCCTCTCATCTGGCCGGTCTTCATGCTTGGTATTGCCTCATTTCAATCATTTCCAGCCTTGGCATGGCTAAAACCACCGGCCTTTGGACCCGGCTTGTCGCCGATGGCACTATATTCCGCCTCCTGAAAGGGGAACTGCCCGTCGCAGTTGCCGTCCTTACCGCCGCCGGAATCGCCGTCATGATGTCCATGTTCTGCGTGATCTCCGCCACAGCGATGTCCCGAAAAGGCAGCGAATACATTTACATGAAATGCATTCCGATGAGCTATCACGACCAGATCCGTGCCATGCTGGTAAGCGGCATCCTGATCAGTCTCCTTGGCACCTTGCCGTACGCTCTGGTCTTCAACATAATTGCTGTCGTCTTCGGTCTGCACCCGGCGACCCTTCTTTACACCACGGCGATCACGGTTTTATTTACCCTGTTCGTCAACTATGAACAGCTCCTTTTTGACCTTGCATTTCCGAAATTAAACTGGGAAAACGAAACCGCCGCCATAAAATCCAACAACCGCTCCCTGATCTCCGTTCTCATCGACCTCACCGTCGGCGCAATCCTGATCGGAGCCGGCTACCTGCTGTACGGAAAACTTCACCTCAACATCCACATCACCACGAGCATGATGATTCTGCTTACCGCAGTCCTGACCTTCGCCATGCGAACCGCCCTTTTTAAATGGGGCGTTCAAGTGATGGAACATCTGGAAAGCGCTTAACAGTTTCGAGACATAATAACAATATTAAAATGTGATAGAAAAGAGATTTCAGCCAATGTGCGGATCTCTTTTTTTTGCGCTCCTTTCCAATTTCGCTGCGTATTTTCTTTTATCGATTATGCTTCATTGTACTACTAAAAGACCTGTGTGGGCAATCCATTGCCGCCATTCCCCGAAAATTTTAAAAGACGGACAAAAACAGAGGATTTCTCTCTGCATTTTGTCCGTCTCTCTACAACGTATTTATTGGATTCTCCGTTTACGGAAATGATGAACTAATTCATCGCCTCACCCTTCAGCAGTCTGCTGATGTGCTTGTACAGAAGCATGGTTACCAGTGATACCACAACACCTTTGATGATATTGAACGGTACAACGGCAAACAGAACAAAGGTCGGAAGGCTTGTAATTGCTTTGTTGACCGCGGATCCCATTCCCACAAGGGCATCCATCGGCATTCCAAAGGCTGCTGCATAAGCCGGAAGCAGTACAAAAGCGTTCAGAAGACCGCCGGCTGCTGCCAGAAATACAGTTCCGACTGCCATACCGATCATGGCATTTTTCTTTGTTTTCTGTGTTTTGTAGATCCATGCGGCCGGCATAACATACGCACAGCCGATCAGGAAGTTTGCTACCTCGCCAACACCTGCAGTGGTACTTCCTTTCATGACAAGGTTCAGCAGAATCTTAATCAGCTCAATCGCAGCTCCGGCAAGAGGTCCCATTGCAAAGGCTCCGATCAACACCGGAACTTCGCTTAAATCAATCTTGTAGAAGCTCGGGGCAAACGGAAGCGGGATGTCAAAAAACATCAATACGACTGCGGCTGCGCCGAGCATTGCCACCTGTACCATGTAACGGGTTTTTCCGATTTGCGACATCTTTGATGTCTGTTTTGCTGTTGTCTGTGCATTCATAACTGTATTTCTCCTTTTTTTCTGGAGATCTTGACCGGTTCTGCCGGAAGTAACGAGTCCAAATACGCTCCACGAATTTGAACTCGTTTTCGCGTCAGTCGCCAAGGTCTCGTGCAAGCACGGACTTTGGCTCGTTGCCCGCGAAAAAAAGTGCCCTGAATTCCTTTTCTTGAATTCAGGGCACCAAAAATATTTCCATGCAAATAAATTTTATTTCATCTTCTTTCATCCAGACTTTAACTGTTGGTCCCGGAGTTGCACCGAGTCAGCCGCTGTTTGATATCGCAGCGGGTCGCGGACTATACCGCCAGTAGGGAATCACACCCTGCCCTGAAGATCTCCGTATTTTGTTTTTACAAGAACATTTTATTCATATTCACACAATTTGTCAATACTTTTTTCAGACAATACGTTATCTGGTTAGTTTGCTACGCCCATCTGAATTTTTCCTGTGCTCTTATTTTTCAGCACACGCAGATAGCAGATCCGCATATCTCCCTTCAGGACGAGACGGATCTCAGATGCACCGTCCGTCTGCGGTCTGTCTGCGAGGGAAATTTCAACATCCTCATAAACCGGCTCGCGGTACCGGTTGCGCTCTTTTACTTCTTCCTCCGCATAGCGGTCCAGTTTCGGGGCGCTGCGGAACTCACAGGTTCTTGTGTCACCGGTAAAGCTTCCCATCGAAACACCGTCCACAAAGGCTTCCACACTGCCGCCGCGTTCACTCTTCACATGAAGCGCCAGAACAGCAGCATCGGAAAGATCACAGTCACGGTAAACGAGAACGCCGTCTTTCGTCTCATCCTGTACGCGGACTGCCTTGAAATTGAAGTGGCCCTCCGTCAGATACATGTTCTCGTAATCATCGTAGTGGTCTGCCGCGGTAAATGCACTCAGATCGCGTACTCCCCTTTTTCCGCCCGGAATAAAGATTTCTGCGGAAACGGCTTTATCCTTGCAGGATGCGCCGCATAGATTTCATACGTTCCTTCTTCTACCATCAGTCTGCGGCTGATGACATCGTAGAAGCGAAGCTCCTCCACCGGGATTTCCAGTGCGATGTGTCTCGTCTCGCCCGGGGCAATGTTTTTCACACGGACAAAATCAAGCAGCTGGCAGATTGGTTTCTTTACGCAGGATTCCAGAGCGGAACCGTAGATCTGGACGACCTCGTCGCTTGCGGTATCGCCCGTATTTCTCACATCGAGAGAGATCTGCAGCAGACGGTCATCTTTTAAGGAAATCTTATAGTTCTCATACGCAAATGTGGTATACGTCAGGCCATAGCCGAATGGATACAATTCCTTCCCGTCGAAATAGCGGTACGTTCTTTTTCCTTTGATGATGTCGTAATCGTCAATGTCCGGCAGCTGATCGATACTCTCATACCAGGTCATATTCAGACGGCCGGCCGGTGCATAGATTCCAAGCACAGCCTCTGCCATTGCGCTTCCCATATCCTGGCTTCCCGTTGCAGACATGATGATCGCCGGCAGTTTTTCCATCGCTTTCTGAAGTGTGTACGGATAATTCGTAAACAGCACCAGAACGGTATTCGGATTGACCTCTGCGATCCGGTCAAGCAGCATCTCCTGCTCCTCTGGCAGCTCCAGTGTGTTGCGGTCGATCTCCTCTTTCGCATTGATCACGGAGTTACAGCCGAGCGCAAGTAAAACCTGCTTTTTGCCCCGGACTGCAGCAACTGCTTTTTCAATTCCGTTTTCGACAACCTCCATCGTAATCGGAATTCCCTCTGTCTGCTCGAAGGAGAAAAATCCCTCTGCATCCTTATAAACCGGGTAATGGAAACGGTTGGTCAGCACAACGCTGCCATCCTCCTGCGGCTCCACGTGGAAAATCTCCATCACGAACCAGTCGAAGGCTTCCTCCCGGTCTGCCGCAATCTGTCCCATTTTCGGCTTTTCTCCCTGCGACTCTGAGAGTCTTGCGCCGAGGTATTTTCCGGTACGGACACTCTTGAACGTATAGCTTCCCTCACCCAGTATTCCTTGATAAACACATCTGGCTCATCTGCCATCTGAAGTGTTCCGTCTTCTGCTACGGCAAGACCTTTTCCATCACAGCGGAAAACAACGCGATCCAGACCATCCGCGAATGTAATGTTCTCCTGCTTCAGTACTTCCATCCCCTGCAGGAAGGTTGTGCGGTACGGTGCCGTTCCGCCGTACCAGTCCTGATACCATGCATCACCAAGCGGTCCGACAATGGCGATATCTTCTGCTTTCAGGCTTTGTCAAGTGGCAGCGCCCCGTTCTCATTTTTCAGAAGTACGATCGATTCACGGCTCAGCTCTTTGCAGATTTCACGTGCCTTCGGGGAATCGATATCGTCCTCGGTCACGCGGTCATACGGATTCAGGTTTTCCCGATCATAAACGCCGAGACGAAGCTTCGTCTCCATCATACAGCGAATAGAGCGGTCCATATCCTCTTCTTTCAGAATGCCAAGCTCATATGCCTCGCGTGCCGCCTGCTCTACCATACGCGGATCGTCAGACATGGCATCCACACCGGCTTTCAGCGCCGTTGCGATCGTCTCCGCATGCTGTCCGAAATAGTGATGCAGATTCACGACAAGTCCCATCGCACCGCCGTCGCTGACAACGTGACGGAGACCGTACTGTTTTTCAGAATATCGGTCACTTCCGGATTCAGGATACCGATCGTTCCGTTGATCTTGTTATATGCCGTCATAATGCCCTCTGCGCCGCCATCCTCAATACATCTGCGGAATGGCTCCAGATACAGCTCATATTTGTTCCGCGGGTCAATGGAAGAATTTTTCCATCCGCGGCCGACCTCCGTATTGTTTCCATAGAAATGCTTTAAGGTCGCTGCACAGCGCAGATACTTCGGATCATCGCCCTGCATTCCCCGGATATAAGCACCGGCCATTTTTCCGGTCAGCACAGGATCCTCTCCGTAACCTTCTTCGTTTCTTCCCCATCTCGGATCGCGCTCAAGATCAACGGTCGGAGCCCATCTGCTGAGTCCGTGGCCTGATGGCGGTGCCATACGACACGCGCCTCCGTTCCTGTTATTTCACCGGCCTGTCTGATCAGCTCCGGGTCCCAGGATGCACTCATACCGATCGGCTGTGGGAAGGATGTTGTCACATCCGGTTTTCCAAGACCGTTCTGATCGTTTCTGCCCTCAACGCCGTGTGCCGCCTCACCGCCCACAGAGACTCCCGGAATACCAAGGCGCGGCAGATCCGGGGAAGAGCTGGCGAGGTATCCCAGTTTTTCTTCGACCGTCATTTCTTTTAACAGCCAGTCGATTCTTTCCTGATCCGTCAGTGATGCATCCCAGAACGGTGTGTTTTTGTTTACCTGAAACTCCTTCTTTTCTGTCATTTTTCAAAAACCTCCCGATGATTTTGTCTCATGAAATTGTTTGCAGATTTTCCATATACTGTTATCTTTTTACAATGTTTCACATTTCCCATTACTGTCGCTGTATTTTAAAACATGGCCTGACATTTAATAATATCAGACCATGTTTTTGTGCCGCCTTCCGTTCAACGGCAAAACCTTATGTTTTTATGTTTTTGCTTTACTTACTCTACATCAACAAGTTTGGTAGCAAGGAACTCTGTCATAGCTTCTTCTGCATCTGCCAGACCATTGTCTGTCAGCTCCTGTACCATGCTCTCCCAGTTTGCATCAAACTCATCTTCTGTACCAGTTACGCACTTAACCAGTCCTGGCCATGCAATTTCATCCAGAATAGTCTGTTTCTCAGCCAGTTCCTGTGGCTGCTGATATGCCCACAGTGCAGAGTATGGAAGAAGGTCAAACTCCTCCGGCTGTGCAAACATGTCGGTCAGCATTTCAAATCCCATCGCTTCGCATCCTTCTTTTTCTGCTGTATTGTAGTTTGCAATAACAGACTCTTTGGTAGTTGGAGTGTATGGGAATCCGTCTTCAGAGTAGGAACCTGTTCCGTAGATCGGGAATCCAGTGTAGTTGTCAATACCGGTGTTCTTTGCATAATCCGGATCAGACTGAGCTTTTGCTACTTCTTCGTCAGTACGATATGGCTGTCCATCATCATCAAGGAAGTAGTTCTCGCCTTCGATACCCCAGTGATACAGGATCTGTCCTTCATCGGAGCACAGATAGTCAAGGAATTTGATGGCACGAACCGGATCTTCACAGCTCTTGGTAATTCCAATACCCCAGCCAACGGTAGTTCCCTGATACAGAAGGGCTTTTTCTACCTGATCTTCTCTTAAGGTTACAGGAAGTCCAACATAAGTCTGATCTACTTTTCCGTCTGCTACCAGAGTAGCTTCGCACTGGCTGTAATGCCACTCAGCATCGGTGATGGCAACAACACGGCCGCTGGCAACTTTTGCAATATAGTCATCATCTGTCTGCGTTGCAAAGTTCGGATCCAGGATACCTTCGTTGTACATACGGCACAGCCATTTGAAGTATTCTTTCTCTTCATCTGTTACATGTTTGTAATGTACGTTGTACTCGTCGTCAATGATCCACTGTCCATTATCCGGGGATGCATCAGCGATCAGTCCTGCCGGGTTTCCAAGGGTAATCATCCAGTGCCAGTCAGAAGCACTCATGGTGATACCGATCATATCCAGACCATCTTCTGTTTTTGGATGTGCTGCAAGATAGCTCTTGATCATTTTTTCATACTCATCCAGTGTCTTCGGATATTTATAATCGTTCTCTTTTAATGCAGCCCACTGAATCTGGCAGCTTCCGCCTGTTGTCAGGGTTTTCTGGTTTACACCTGCGTAGGAAAGCTGATAGATTCCAGGATCATCCTGGCTCCATTTCAGTTTTTCCATCTCTGCTCCGTACATTTTTTTGATGTTTGGACCATATTTTTCAATCAGGTCTGTCATATCAATCAGCGCGCCTGCCTGATACAAATCCGTTGCTGAGCCTTTTGCATAAATCATGTCCGGATACTCATCATTTGCGATCATCAGCGCAATATCTTCTTTTGCATCACCCTGGGATGCTACCGGATAGGAAACATCCAGTGTAACGCCTGTTGCCTCTGTGATTGCTTTTGCTACCGGGTTATCCCAGTTGCCGTTTTTACCATCAGCGTTAAAATACTCAAAGGTAATCGGAGATTTGTCATCTGCATCATCTGCTGTCTCGCCTGAAGAACTTGCCTCTGCCGCTGATCCAGTCTCTGTGCTGGATCCTCCCTTGCTGCTGCCACTGTCGGAACCGCATCCTGCGAGCATTCCGGCCACCATAGCAGATACTAACATGAGTGATACTACTTTTCTTTTCATAAAAGCCCTCCTTAAAATGGTTTATGTCATCCTGCACTCTTGCTTTCGCCTGGCAGGAATAAACATCATCTTTTTCTAAAAATTTTTTAATACTGTTTTTTATCAGTCTTTAACAGAACCAAGTGTCATACCGCCGATAAAGTATTTCTGAAGGAACGGATATACAATAACGATCGGCACAGTTGCTACAATCGTTACGGCCATACGTACGGACATTGGTGTTACGGCCGTCTGTACATTGGTTCCTGCATGAACGTCCATTTTCATGGTCGCCTGGTTCATAATCTCATACAGTTTGTACTGCAGAGTCGGGAGTTTTTTCGCATACAGGTAAGTATCCATGAAGGAGTTCCACTGACCTACTGCATAGTACAGACCTACGGTTGCGATAACCGGTTTACAAAGCGGCATAACGACTTTATACCAGATCTGAAAATCGTTTGCTCCGTCGAGCTTTGCTGCCTCCTGCAGAGCCATCGGCAGTCCGTCGATATAAGAGCGGACCAGAATCATATTATAAACCCACATCAGACCAGGCAGAATGTATACCATGAAGTTATTGCCCAGCTTTAAGGTACGGATAATCAGAAGGTATTCCGGAATCATTCCGCCACCGACATACATGGTAACAACGAACAGAAGCTGGAATGGTTTGCGGAGTACGAAGTCTCTGCGGCTTAATGTGTAAGCAACCATCGAGGTACATACAATACCTACGATTGTTCCGATGATGGTTCTTGTTACAGAAATCACAGCCGGCATTGCAATGCCGCCGTCTTTAAATACATATTTATAGTTGCTTAATGTAAACTTTCTCGGAATGATGAAGTTTACATTCTTAATGGTATCCGTAGAATCGTTGAACGAAATCGCCAGTACGTTCAGGAACGGATAAATGGTGATGATGACGAGGAATACGAAGATTACCGCCAGTACGTAGTCAAATTTTTTTGCTTTCTTGTTCATATTCGCGTCCTCCTACATAAGTTTATCTTCGCCTACCAGACCGGCAATCTTATTGGCGATCAGCAGCAGGGTAACGCTGACTGCAGACTGGAATACACCGATTGCGGTACCAAGACCGTAGTTGCTGTTTCCGATACCTCTCTTATAAGAGAACCAGGAAAGTACCATCGTGTGATCCTCAACCAGCGGGTTACTAAGAAGCATCTGACGCTCCATACCTACGTTCAGGGCGCCACCGATGCTCATAATCAGCAGTACGATGATGGTCGGTCGGATACCCGGCAGAGTGATGTGCCAGATCTTCTGCAGACGGCTTGCACCGTCCATATCAGCGGCCTCGTAAAGACCAGGATCAATACCTGCCATGGCGGACAGATAAATAATTGCGTTCCAGCCAACCTCTTTCCAGCAGTTAATCAGGATAATGGTTACCCAGATAAGCGGTGAGTTGGAACTCATCAGGTGCAGGTTCTTGCCGAAGATACTGTCAACAACACCGCCGTCGTTGAAAATATTCTTTGCAATACTTGCAATAATAACCCAGGATACAAAGTGCGGCAGATAAGAAATGGTCTGCGTTACTTTTTTGAACTTCATAAAGAACATCTCGTTCAGAAGAACCGCAAATGCGATTGCTGCGATCGTTCCAACCGCGATGTCAAGGAAGCTTACTCCCAATGTGTTGATTAATGTCTGTGTGAACAGACGGTCTTTAAATGCATCTGTAAAGTTCTTAAATCCAACCCAGGTTCTCTCCCAGATCGGAAGTGCGAACGTTGCCGGTTTTACCTCCTGAAACGCCATCGTCCATCCCCAAAGTGGAATATACTTGAAGATAATCAGCCAGATTACAAATGGTACTGACATTACAAGCAGCCAGCGCTGTTTCCACAAAATTGCAGGTGTGATTTTCTGTCCTCTTTTCTTTTTCACCTTTTCCTTCGCCATGCTCCCCATCCTTTCCGTTGTTTTGTGCGTTTTTATTACGCATTTTCTTTGCTTATTTGTGATATTTACATCATATCAAATAAAATCCCAGTTTGATATTGTGTATTTTGTCCACTTATATTGACTTTTTTTTTATTTCTTTCACATTTTCAGGTGCTATGGCAGGCATTTTTTACTAATTTATATGCGTTTGTTTTTATTTTTTACACCAGCTTACAATTCTACCAATCAGTGTTTTTTTTGTAAAAAAAGCAGGAAAACGTAATGGGGGATTACATTTTAAGAAAAATGTCAGTTTTTTATCCAAATAATCTCCGTTTTCTCTGCTATGATAAACACCATAGAACCAAGAGGGGAAAAACGAGATGAGCCAATACAACATATTAGTCGTAGAGACGACCGGGAAATCGTAAGATCTCTCGGCAAACTATTAGAACTGGAAGGCTACAGGGTAAAAAAAGCCTACAACGGCATGGAGGCACTCGACATCCTCATGACCGAACAGATCCATCTGATCCTGCTCGATGTCATGATGCCCAAATGAACGGCCTTCCGCTGATGAAAATAAGAGAAAAAAACAACATCCCGATTATCATGCTTTCCGCGAAAACCGAAGAGAGCGATAAAGTCATCGGACTTTCGATGGGCGCCGATGATTACGTGACAAAGCCGTATAATACCGCCGAACTCATGGCCCGTGTTAAATCCCAGCTCCGCCGTTACTTCTCCTTAGGCGCCGCAAACGGAACCACACAAAGCCAGGATATCCTGAAAAACGGCGGTCTGCTGCTGAACCGAAACACCAAAGAACTCCTGGTGGACGGTGAACCTGTTCGCCTGACCGCAACCGAGTACAAAATTATGGAGCTTCTGATGGAGCATCCCGGCTATGTATTCTCAGCCGAAGAAATCTACAGCCAGGTCTGGCAGGAGGATGCTTACAGCGTAGAAAATACCGTCATGGTTCATATCCGGCGCATTCGTGAGAAAATCGAAATTACGCCGAAAAATCCAAAATATTTAAAGGTGGTGTGGGGAATTGGATACAAAATTGAAAAAATTGACGGAAACTGAAAAACGCATCCTGCTGTGGATGCTTACCGATCTTTCTATGGTACTGATTTTGTGCGGAAAGCTTCTGCGGAAATGGGCCAGTGAATTCGAATGGGGAATGTGGCGCAACATCGAATGGGGTATCGGCATTGGAGTGACGGTAGTCGGCGTTTTGGGCATAGCCGCAGCCTTGTATCTGGTATGGAAATTCCGAAAAAATACCGGGAACTCGAAAATGACTGCTTTTGCCGGCAGCGAACCGGAAAAAGCGGGAAAAACAGCAAAAAGCAGCGAAGGGGCAGCCGCAGATAAGTCCGAGACAGATGAAATAGAAAAATCCCGGCAGATGCAGTTTGAGGCAAGAGCCGCTGCGGAAGCAGAGAAAGAGCAGCTGTTTCTGAAAAAATCCGAAAAGGTGCCAAATGAGCTTCTGGTTCTTGTCGGAGGATTTGCTTTTTTCGGATGGCTTCAGCCGCTCCGGCACAGCTATGCCAGATACCGCATTGTTGCCGAATGGGGTACTGTAATAGAGTGTGTGCAGACAGGTCTTCTGTTTTTTGGAATCTGTGGCGTTTTCCTTCTCAGTGCCGGCATTCTTGTCTGTCGCTATGAAAAGAAACAACTGAGAGAAATGTCCTTTTTTTGCAGAGAAAGGAAGCGTTACAGAGATCGGACCAGCCTGGAACGGCAGCTTGCCGGTCAGAGTAAATGGCCGTTCCGTGTGGCACTGATTGCGGAACTTCTAATCGTGATTACCATGATCACCGGACTGATAAACGGAATGGATGGCGAGGTGCTGTTTGTCATTCTTCTTGGGCTGACCACGCTGATTTTAATTCTGTTTGCCTGGAAAACATACCGCAGTCGCCTGAACCGGGAGATGGGCCTTTTGATGGAACAGATCCATACGATGGCAGAAGGCAGCATGGAAAGCCGGATCCATGAAATATCCGAAAAATCCCTGCTGTATCCGGCGTTTGCAGAGCTGGAAAATATTGAGAGCGCTATGCAGAAGAGCGTAGAAAAACAGATGCAGGCGGAGCGTCTCAAAATTGACCTGATTACCAACGTATCGCACGATCTGAAAACCCCGCTCACCTCGATGGTCGGCTATACGGATCTTCTGAAAAAGAGGATCTGACACCGGCGGCACAGGATTACGTCGAAGTGATTTCTGTGAAACAGGAACAGCTAAAGGAGATGATCCAAAGCCTCTTCGAGCTCTCCAAATCGACAAGCGGAACCGAAAATTCCAGATGGAAAAATGGATATGAAACGGTTGATCGAGCAGACCCTCGCCGATATGGACGATGCGATTGCGCAGAGCAATCTGTCGTTCCGCACGGCGCTCGGAGATGAGCCGCTGCCGTTCCTTGGGGATAATGGGAAAATGTACCGCGTGATACAGAATCTCGTGGAAAATATCCTGAAATACAGCCTGGGCGGAACGAGAGTTACATTGACGCAGGGAAGGAAAAAGGGGAGATTTTCGTGACGATGAAAAACATTTCCGCCTATGAGATGAATTTTGAAGCGGAGGAAATGATGGAACGCTTTGTGCGCGGCGACGAATCACGGACGAGCGAGGGTCACGGCCTTGGCCTTGCGATTGCATCAAGCTACACGGCCAACATGGGCGGCCGCATGGAGCTTGCGGCAGACGGCGATCTGTTTAAAGTCATCCTGCGTTTCCCGGAGGCAGGCGAGGATTCTGCAGCGGGAGAAACAGCCACAAAAACCTGACTTGCATAAGAATGAGACAGAAGCGGGATTGCAGCAGGAAGGATCTGAAGAAGGATTCTGAGAGAGTATGTAATCCCCGGGAGGAAAAAATGGAGACAATCAGTATTATCATACCATGCTACAACGAAGAGGAAGCAATTCCGGTTTACTACGAGACGATGGTACGTCAGATGAATGAGATGGAAGAACAGCAGAAGGTTCAGTTCGAGCTGATCTTTGTTGACGACGGCTCAAGGGATCACAGTCTGTTTGAGATGCGCCGGCTTGCGCAGAAGGATATGCGCTGCCGTTACCTCTCGTTTTCGAGAAATTTCGGAAAAGAGGCAGCCATGTACGCCGGACTGCAGGCGGCCAAAGGCGATTACGTAACGGTGATGGATGTCGACCTTCAGGATCCGCCGTCCCTTCTTCCGAAAATGTACGCGATGCTGCAGAGCGGCACCTGTGACTGTGTAGCGGCACGCCGCAGTTCACGGGAGGGCGAGGGAAAAATCAAATCCTTCTTATCAAATGCCTTCTACGGTGTGATCAACCGCCTTTCCAGAACAGAGATTGTAAGCGGTGCACGGGACTACCGTCTGATGAGCCGCAAAATGGTGGATGCCGTGCTGGAAATGAGTGAGTACAACCGCTTTTCCAAAGGGATTTTCGGATGGGTCGGTTTTCACACAGAATGGCTGGAATTTGAGCACGAGGACCGCTGCGCCGGGACGTCGAAGTGGCCGCTTCGAAAGCTCCTCGCGTACTCGGTCGACGGCATCACAGGCTTTTCCGTAGCCCCGCTGTCACTTGCATCTGTCATGGGCGTGCTTTTTTTCCTGATTTCTATGATTCTGATCGTGTTCATCATCGGAAGAACGCTGCTGTTTGGCGATCCCGTTGCGGGCTGGCCGTCGATGGCATGCATCCTTTTTCTGGTGAGCGGTGTACAGCTTTTCTGCACGGGCATTGTAGGCATTTATCTTTCCAAGACATATCTTGAAACAAAGCACCGTCCGATCTATCTCTTAAAGGAGACGAGTGAAGAGACGGTCAAGATGCACAGTGTGCAGCCGGTGAAAAAGCAGGAGAGTGCTGCAAAGAGAAGAAAAGATACCCATACGGCAGAAAAGAAAAACGTGTATTTTCCAGAGTATGCCGACAAACGCCATGCGTCTGAAAGAGGAGAAATCCGGGCATGAAAAAGGAAATCTTAAAGGAAATAAGAGAGCCGGGAAAATCACGGAAAAAGAAAGGCCAGCCGAAAGGACGGCGGAACGGCTTCTTGGAAGGTCTTACCGGAAAGGATTTTACGGCGGCTGGTCTGTTTTTCTTTTCTTTGCTTTTGTGCCGGCTGTTCGTCCTGCAATACGGCGTATTCGGCTCCTCGATTGACTGGATCAGCCAGCACAGCACCCTTGCCGATTACTTCCGGAAGCGGTTTTACGCGACCGGAAACCTCTTCCCGGATTTCGCATGGAATCTGGGAGGAGGTCAGAATATTTACCATTTTGCCTACTACGGACTGCTGAGTCCGACCATGCTGTTATCCTACCTTTTCCCGTTCATCCCGATGGACTGTGGGTGATGGGTTCCTCCGCGCTGCTGTATGCGGCGGATGCAGTGCTTTTTTATCGATGGATCAGCAAAAAGGGTCTGCATTACGGCAACTGTCTTTTTACATCACTTTTCTTTACGTGTTCTACCGCACTTCTATATCATTCCTATAATCAGCTTATGTTTGTCAATTATATGCCGTTTCTGCTGCTGGCTCTGCTGGGCGTGGATCGCCATTTTCAGAAGAGAAAGAGCGGTCTGCTGATTCTTTCCGTTCTTGGGATGATTCAGACCAGCTTTTATTTTTCGGTCGGCGGGCTGCTTGCGCTCACGGCGTATGCGGTGACGGAGTATTTGAAATGCGGTACAGAAAATGCTGCGTATGAAGCGGAACAGGAGAATCGAAAAGTGTCGCGGAATCAAAAGGCCGGGGCAGAGAAAAAGCAGATGGCAGGTGAAAAATCTTCAGGAACAGTTGAAGCTTTGGCGGGTTTGCGGAGCTTTTTTGGCGCAGCAATCCGCTTTGCGCTTCCGGTCCTCGCAGGAATCCTTCTTTCCGGTATTCTGCTGATCCCATCGGCTGCCGCCTTGTTCGGCGGCAGCGGCGAGGGCGGACGCGGCACCGCAGCGGGCGGCATCGCAGGACTTTTTACCGATCCGGCGATGTGGAAACCGCAGTTTCTGATCCTGCGTCTCTGCTACACGCCGTACGGCATTGGCCTCTCCGCATTTGCGGGGGTGGCGCTTTTGGGCAGAGTGATCGGAAAGAGCCGGTTGCGTGAGAAACTGTTGTCCTTCCTTTTGCTGGTATTCTTTTGTATTCCCCTGTTCGGCTATCTGCTGAACGGCGGCCTGTACAGCAAAGATAAGTATTCATCCCGTTTCTTCCGGTCCTCTGTGCAGAAGTCGGGCTTTATGTGGAAAACCAGCTTGTCCGGAAGCGGGAGTGTGGAAAAAATCGAAGCACCGGGAATTTTAAGCGCAAAGTCATGACAGAGCTGCGAGAATTGTTTCCGTACCTCATAGTTCTGATTCTGATGTGGAATGCAAAGCAAGAGACATACTTTGAACCATACTGGCATCTCGGCATACTGGATGTGATCTGTGTGACTGCGTGCTATCTGGCATGGCGGTGGTTTCCGGCAAAAAAACAGCTGCGGGGCAGAGAGCTTCCGTTTCTACCGCTCGTCTTTAGTGCTGTGATTCTTGCATTTGCCGGAAAAGCAATCAATCAGGAAAAGCATGTGATGATCCCGCGCAAAACGTATGAAGCTCTGACGGACAGCAAGATTGCAGCGGCAATCCGCGAGATCCGTGCGGAGGATCCCGGCTGGTACCGTATGGAGCAGTATGGAGACGGCGGACAGAACCTTGCGAACGTCAACCGGATATGGGATATTGGGCAGAATGTTTCGACGATTTATTCCTCGACATACAATGCAGAATATAAGAAATTCCGGGACGAGACGTATGGGATTAATGAAGCCTTCCGCAACCGCATGATGCAGACGGTTTCCGATGATCCGCTGTTCTGGCAGCTCATGGGCGTGAAGTACATTCTGGCAGAAACACGGCCGGAAGGGTATGAACTGTACCGGGATTACGGGGACTTTCAGGTTTATCGTGCCATATCCGCAGCGCCGGTTGCTACGTGACAGACCAGGTGGTTTCCGAGACGGAATACAAATCGTTACCTTATCCGCAGAACCAGGAAATACTGGAGACGGCAGCCGTGATCCAGGATCAGGAAATGCGGAAGACAACAGCGGCAATCACGGATCAGGAAAAATCGGCGAAATCTGTGGATAATTTCAGAGCCGCTGCAGATTCAGATACAAAGAATGGTTCTGTAGGACCCCTGTTTCACAGTTGTTTTCAGAAAGTAAACCTTGAAATTCCAGAGACCGATCAGGAAGATCTGCGCATTCAGAAGACAGCGGACGGATATGAGATTGAGACGAAAAAATCCGTGACCGTCTCAGCAACGCTGCCGGGTGCCTCAGAGGGAGCAACGCTGCTCGCCGTTTCTTTCGAGGTGGAGAATCAGAAAGCGAGTCATGATATGTTTATCCGCATCAACGGCCAGACCAACCGCCTGACCGGCATCAACCATACGTATGCCAATGGGAATACACAGTTTAACTATCTTGTAACGATGAAAGAAGATGGAACCGTATTCATTCGGATGGGAAAAGGCCATTATATCCTGAAAAATTTTGAGACATGGACTGGTATGGCACAGCCGTTGGAAAAAACGGAGCAGCTGTACAGTCAGGCGGTTACCCTGATTGGCGGAACAACAGCAACATACGGCGGCGACGGCATCACAGGCGTGGTTTCCGCGGAAGAGACGGATACCTCATCACCAGCATTCCATACGATGAAAATTTTGTGCTGAAAGTGGATGGGAAAGAAACACTGCTGTTCCGCGCAAACACGGCATTTCTCGGCGCAAAATCCCATCAGGCGAGCACAAATTGTTCTTGTGTACCATGCGCCCGGACGGGCGGCTGGCAGTTGGTGCAGCCTGATGGGAGGAATGCTGGCACTCATCCTTGTGATCTGTGAAAAAAGAAACAGCAAAACGGCAGCGAACGGGCAGGAGAGAGCAAAATGTTGCAAAAACAGCGGAAATATTATATCATCAGAGTGTAAAAATAGTTGTAGTGACGCTTGGTGGAATGGAGCATATCTTTACAGCCGCAGGAAGAACTGGCAGCGTTTGCCCGTTTTGGAAACGCCGTTGCAAGCCTTCGTGTGGAGAAAAAAGGTGCTAGAGCGTGTCTGAAAAATCATTTCCGCAATCTGCAAGCTCCACTTTGCGGTATATTTTACCCTCATTCGGTTGCCGTAGCCCGCTACGCCGCCTTATTCGGATAAAATCTCCCACGAACTGGGACTCGCAGCTCACGAAAAGCCTTTTTCAGACACGCTCTATTCCGGCCATGCCGGATCTGGCACAGGTAGAAAAAAGACTGGGGGATAAGAAATGGAATTAAGAGAGCAGTTAAATGGAATCCAGCATGTCGGTATTCCGACCAACGATATTGAGATGACGATTGCGTTTTATGAAAAGCTTGGATTTGAAATTGCATTCCGCACCGTAAATGAGGCGGCGGATGAGAAAGTGGCATTCTTAAAGCTTGGAACACTTGTGATCGAAACGTACGAAAACAAAGCTGCAGCACTGAAACCCGGAGCAATCGACCATGTGGCGATTGACGTAAAGAATATTGAAAAGGTTCACGAAATGATTACCGGGGCCGGTCTGAATACGACGCAGGATGAAGTACATTTCCTTCCGTTCTGGGAAAATGGCGTCCGTTTCTTCACGATCGAAGGACCAAATAAAGAAAAAGTGGAATTCAGCCAGTATTTGTAACGATTCCAAGCCGTGCGAAATGGAAGAAAAATCGCGAATCATGCTTGCATGAATATCCGTTTGACCAGCAAAGCCTCTGCCGGAAAGCAAAATTTTTGCCCGGCAGAGGCTTTTTTACTTACTCTGAAACAAATACTACCGGATAGTCAAAAAAGCGCAAATTATCCCTATAGAGTAAAGGAGATGCAAAATTTATCTGCAGTTACAAAAACGGGGTGGAGTTTTTATGGAAACAGGGCAGGAAATCATTGTGCTTTCTGCACGTGAGTGGTAAAATAGAATAGATAATATATAATCTGTTTTGAATAAAAACAGGATATTTTAGATAACATATAATCTGTAACAAGAAGGGGAAAAAATGGAACAATTTATATGGGAAACTCCGGAAGAACTGGATCAAAAACTTGCGCAGCGAGTGAGAAAAATCAGAAAGAGACGTTCAATTACGCAGGAAAAATTAGCATCTATAAGCGGAGTGAGTTACGGCTCAATCAAAAGATTCGAAACGACAGGACAAATTTCCCTGTTATCTTTAACGAAAATTGCAATCGCACTGGATCTTGCAGATGAGCTCAGAAATATTTTCACGCAGGTACCGTATAAAGATATTCAGGAGGTTATCAATGAAACAAGATAAAGTACTGCAGGTGTGTTATGAGGATCAAACGGTGGGAACATTAGCTATGACGGCAGACCACAAAGTGGCATTTCAGTACAGTGATGAATGGCTGGAAACCGGATTTTCGATCAACCCATTTTCATTGCCTTTGCAAAAACAGGTATTTGTTCCAGTTAAGGATCATTTTGAAGGATTATTTGGGGTTTTTGCGGACAGTCTTCCAGATCATTGGGGCAGATTACTGTTGGATCGCCTGTTACGGGCACATAAACAAAATCCGGATGAACTGACCGTACTGGATCGTCTGGCGATTGTGGGCACATCGGGGATGGGAGCGTTGACATATCACCCGGAAAAGAATTTTCCAGAGGAGCAGAGCAGTGCAGATCTGGACAAACTGGCGGAAGAGTGTCAAAAGATACTGAATACAGAGTATTCGGATAAACTGGACGAATTGTATCTGCTGGGAGGTACCAGCGGCGGAGCAAGACCTAAAATCATGACAACCATTGATAATGAAGAATGGATTATCAAATTTCCAGCGCATGTGGACGGAAAAGATGCAGGAAAAATGGAATATGACTATTCCTGCTGTGCCAAGGCCTGCGGAATTATGATGAGTGAAACGAGATTGTTTCCATCAGAAAAATGTAAAGGATATTTTGGAACTAAAAGGTTTGACAGGAGAAACTGTTTGAAAGGGAAAAAGAAAGTGCACATGTTGACGACAGCTGCAATTCTGGAATTGGATTTTGAGCAGCCAAGTCTGGACTATCATGGATTAATGAAACTGACAAAAATCATGACACGCAATTGCGATGAAGATGTTGAAAATATGTTCCGCCGAATGTGTTTCAATGTTTTTGCACATAACAGAGATGATCATTCGAAGAACTTCACGTATTTGTACGAAGCAGACGAAGATAAATGGCATTTAAGTCCGGCATATGATCTTACTTACAGTAATACGTATTATGGCGAACATACTACGTCAGTAGATGGAAATGGAAGAAATCCAGGCAGAAAAGAGTTACTGGCGGTAGGAACTGGTGCAGGGATGAAAAAGACAAGGTGTGAAGAGATCATAGACGAAATTGAGAAAAAAGTAAAGGAAATGTTGGAAGAATATCTTTTGGGTAAGTGATTCTCTTTGCATTCAAAAATTTTAAACAGCAAGTTATTAACAGTTAAATAAAAAAGAGTTGCCAGACAAATGAACACTATAAGTACCTTGCTACGAGTTTTATTTTCGTAGCAAAGTACAAGATAGTACAGAGATAAAAATATGTCTCATTTGTCGTTTAACTCTTTACATTGCGCTTTTATTTCTTCTATCGAATCCTTCAATAACTTTAATCTGGCAGGCTACTTTCTAAACAAAGTCGTCCCCATCCCACCCGCCGGTTCGGGTATTCGCTCTCGGATGCGATGGGTTTTGCACCTGCAATGAGATAAGCTTTCAGTTTTTCGCCATATAAAAACGGGTCATTTCCGCGCAGAATGCCCCATTCCATCATAAGCGCGGCGCTTCCCGATACAAAAGGCGTGGCAAACGAGGTGCCGGTGAAGGAAGCATAGCCGCCGCCGGAACGGGGAGCTGGGATATTGACACCCGGGGCGGCGAGATCAGGTTTAATTTCGTGGAGAATACGGGTATAGCCGCGGCCGGAGAAGCTGGCATAGGAGGAAAGGCGGGGATCGTAGGCACCGACCGTGATGGCGGAGCGGGCGGTGGAAGGGATGGTGAGTGTGGTGTCGGCAGTGGGGGAGAAGAAGCGTGTCTGTGAACCGACGGCGTTTCCGCCGGGAAGCCAGAGGTCAAAGGAACCGGAGATCAGGCGGCCGGGGGTGAGACGCAAGGTCCAGATGCCGTTTTCGACGGACAGATGGTTTCCTGCGCCCTGAAAGGTCAGGTAAATTTCCTGCGCCTGGCTGTAGGGGGATGCATGCCATAAAACAGGAGAAGTTCTGTCGGACCAAGCGTCAGACGCGCCGTGCCGAGGACAGGAGAGAGCGTGCCGGAGCGGATGCCGCCGGGGGAAATCAGTCGATCGAGATTTCATCCCCATAAACCTTCCAGATCTGGAGACTGAACGAGGATTCATAAGCACCGACCTGAAATTCAACGGAGACAGCGCGGTCAGCCGTTGCCGAGACCGCAGACGTCGCAGCCGGATCAGATGTCGGACGGACTGTTTGCGTCTGACCGGACGACTTGCGGTCCGACTTTAGGTTCCCGGTATAATGGCGTCCGGTATCCCCTTCATTTCCTGCCCCGATACAGATCACGTTCTGCCCTAAATTTGACACTGCATTCAAATACGTTTCAAGTAAGGAATCCCCGCTGTGCGAACCGTAATTATTCCCGAAGCTCAAATTAATCACAAGCGGCCGCTCCACCAGAAGTGCATATCTTACGCAGAAATCCACCGCCTGCAGCAATTGCGATGTCCGCGGCAGATCCGCCGGATCAGGATTCCCAAGCTTTACGACCACGAGTGTTGCTTCCGGTGCCACGCCCCGCATGGCCGCATCTGCCGAGGATCTCCCATTTCCCGCTGCGATTCCGAGCACCGCTGTCCCATGCCCTGTCACATCGCGGACGGCACGAGGGCAAACCGTTCTTCCGGCGTAGAAGATGCAAGTGCCTCATTGATCTGCTGCCGTGTATATACCGACCCAAGAGCATACCCCATCGGAGGATTCCCCGGAATCGTCTGATCCCATAAAATTGCAATTCGGCTTGTCCCGTCCGGTGCGCAGAAATCCGGATGCGCATAGTCCACGCCGGAATCAATGCATGCAAGTAGCACCCCATTCCCATACAGACCTGAAATCCCCTCCTGCACAGGTGTAATACAGGATATGCTCCGCATAAACGCATCCGCGAAAAACAAAGGTTTTGGCTTTTCCAGATACGTAATCTGCGGCAGTCCCGTCACGTAATCCATCAGAGACTCCGGTACCAGAAGAATGGCATACGAAAACAGCAGAAGCGTTACACGTACCCCCTGCTCCTCCAGAAAGGCCAGATCTCCCTGATATTGTACAATTACTTCCCATGTTTTGCTGTAAGAGTTATAACCTGCCGAAAGCTCCGGCACACGCCGCCGTTCGACTTCCGTTGCGGCCAGTGCAAGGTTCAACAGGTTTTCCCTTTTTGATCAGTCATTACAAAAACTCCGTCCAAAATGTTGTTAAAATCTATTCCGCTTTTCCTGGAAATATGATATAATCGCCATCGTACAATAGGGGTACAGATCTGCTTTTTGGAGTGCATCGAAAAATGGTTTTACGATGCCGCCTGGCGGGTCTTTACTATTTTACGCGAAATGCTTTTGCATTGAAGGGAGAGAACATGAAAATTATCATTGTGGGCTGCGGAAAAGTCGGAGCCGCACTGACCGCCCAGCTGAGCCGCGAGGACAACCTTGTGACGGTCATCGACACAGACAGTATTGTCGTCCGCAACGTCTCCAACACCTACGACGTTATGGGAATTGTAGGAAACGGAGCAAGCTATCAGGTGCTTCAGGAGGCGGATATTGAGCATGCGGATCTGATGATTGCCGTAACCAAAAGTGATGAAATGAACCTGCTTTGCTGTGTCATCGCCAAACAGGCAGCAGACTGTCACACCATCGCAAGAGTCCGAAACCCGATGTATCGGAGGAGAGAGAATTTATCCGTAAAAAGCTGGGTCTGTCCATGATCATCAACCCGGAGCACGCGGCCGCCATGGAAATGGCAAGACTGCTGCGGTTCCCATCTGCGATTGAGATCGACAGCTTTTCCCGCGGAAGAATCGAAATGCTGCGCTTTAAAGTGCCGGAAACATCGAAAATTGTCCATATGTCGCTGCGTGAGCTGGCCGGAGCGCTTCAGTACAGTCTGCTGGTCTGTGCTGTTGAGCGAAACGGCGAGGTTTACATACCGGATGGAAATTTTGTGGTTCAGGCAAAAGACAGCCTTTCCATCATTACCACACCGCAGAACGCAGAGAGCCTGTTTAAGAAAATTGGTGTTCATACAAACAAGGTACACAATACGATGATCGTCGCGGCGGTGAAATTACGTATTATCTCGCAAAATCACTGGCAAATATGAACGTCGATGTCAAGATTATCGAGAAAAATAAGGATCGCTGTGAGGTTTTAAGCGAAGCACTGCCAGATGCAACCGTTATTTACGGTGACGGAAGTGACCAGGAGTCTTAAAAGAGGAGCGCATCCAGGATATGGATTCCTTTGTGGCCTGCACCGATATGGATGAGGAAAACATCATTCTGTCGCTGTATGCGAAAGAGAAGGTATCCTCAAAGGTTGTAACGAAAATCAACCATCTGGAATTTAATGATGTTATCCACAGCCTGAACCTGGACAGCCTGATCTACCCGAAACACATCACCGCAGAGTACATTCTGCAGTATGTCCGGGCAATGAAAAACTCCATCGGAAGCAACGTTGAGACGCTGTATAAGCTGATGGAAGACCGTGTGGAGGCTCTTGAGTTTATCGTGAACCAGAATTGCCGTATGATCGGCATCCGTCTGCAGGATATGAAAACACGGCCAAACCTTCTGGTAGCAGCGATTAACAGACAGGGAAAGGTCATCATTCCGGGTGGACAGGATTCCTTTGAGGCAGGAGATTCCGTCATTATCGTAACAACGGAAACCGGTCTTCAGGATATCCATGAGATTCTGGCAGAGTAACGGGGGAAGCGGATTATGAACTATAAAATGATTCGTTTTGTCATCAGCTGGGTGCTGAAAGTGGAAGGTATGCTGATGCTGTTTCCGGCGCTGGTCGGAGCCATGTATCAGGAAAAGACAGGCTTTGCGTATCTTATCTGGGGACTGCTCTGCATTGCGGCCGGTCTGATCCTCTGCTTCAGAAAACCGTCCAATATGGAAATCTATTCCCGCGACGGATTTGTCTGCGTTTCGTTAAGCTGGGTTGTCCTTGGTGTTTTCGGAGCGGTGCCGTTTGTAATTACGGGGGAAATTCCGTTTTATATCAATGCGCTGTTTGAGATCGTTTCCGGTTTTACAACGACAGGAGCCAGCATTTTGAGTGATGTGGAAGCCTTTCACACGCCAGCCTGTTCTGGAGAAGCTTTTCCCACTGGATTGGCGGTATGGGCGTTCTTGTGTTCATTCTTGCATTGCTTCCGATGAAGGGCGGTTCCGTCATGAACCTGATGAAGGCAGAGACCCGGGACCGACTGTTTCCAAATTTGTTCCGAGAGTGCGCGGAACCGCTAAAATTCTGTATCAGATTTATCTTGGCATGACACTTTTTACCATTGCTGCCCTGCTGCTTTCCGGCATGAAGACATTTGATTCTGTCACACTCGCCATGGGAGCTGCTGGAACAGGAGCTTTGCCGTGTTGAACAGCGGCTGTGCAGTGTACACACCACTGCAGCAGTGGATTCTGACAATCGCCATGATTGCGTTCGGTGTGAATTTTAACTTTTATTATCTGATGCTTTGCAAAAAGGGAAAGGCCGCCATTTCGTCCCAGGAGGTAAGAGCGTATATCCTGATTATTCTTCTGGCAGGAGGCGTGATTTCCTGGAATATCTATCCGATGTACCATTCCATCGGTGAGACAGTACGGACCGCCTTTTTCCAGGTCGGATCGATTATCACGACAACGGGTTATTCCACGACGGACTTTGATCTCTGGCCGGAGCTGTCAAAATGTATTCTGGTGATGCTGATGTTCATCGGAGCCTGCGCCGGTTCAACGGGAGGCGGAATCAAGGTTTCGCGAATCCTGATCCTCTTAAAAACCGTGAAAAAAGAGCTTGGTTCAATCGTACATCCGCGCAGTATCAAACGCATCCGTTTCGATGATCACCCGGTAGAGCATGAGGTTCTGCGGGCGATCAACGTATTTTTGATTGTTTATCTTGTGATCTACAGCTTTTCCATGCTGATCATCAGTGTGGATGGATTTTCCTTCGAGACAAACTTCACGGCAGTTGCCGCAACGCTGAACAACATCGGACCTGGTCTTGACCAGGTAGGACCGACCAGCAATTTCTTTGGATACGGTCCGGTTTCCAAGCTGATTCTGATTTTTGATATGCTGGCAGGCCGTCTGGAACTGTTTCCGATGCTGATTCTTTTCTATCCGTCTACCTGGAAGAAGAGAGGATAAAGCGGTTCACCGGGAAAAAGAGGGACTTTGCGTCGGCGGGAAACTGCCGGAGCAGAAGGAAAAGAAAAAATGGTTACGATTCACAGGGTTTTCCAAAAAAACAGAAAGACGGAATAAAGTCAGGGTGCATTTCCTGACCACAGGCAGAAAGGAAGGAACTTATGAGTAACTGGGAAAAGAATGTAAGAAAAGTTGTGCCGTATGTACCGGGCGAGCAGCCGCATGAGGCTGATATGATCAAGCTGAATACGAATGAGAATCCGTATCCGCCGTCACCAAAAGCCGCAGAGGCGATCAGACGGGTAGCAGAAGAGGATACCCTCCGTCTCTATCCGGATCCGACCGCGGCAGAACTGGTGCAGGCGATCGCGGATGTCTACCACGTAAGCCCGAAGCAGGTTTTTGTCGGCGTCGGTTCGGATGATGTTCTGGCGATGGCGTTTATGACGTATTTTAACTCTGACAAACCGATTCTTTTCCCGGACATTACGTATTCCTTCTACGATGTCTGGGCGGAGGAATTCCGCATTCCGTACGAGCAGATCCCGCTCGATGAAAATTTCTGCATTGTGCCGGAGCAGTATTTTGCAGAGAATCATCCAAATGGCGGAATCGTGTTCCCGAACCCGAATGCACCGACGGGTGTGGAGCTTTCGCTTTCTGCGATCGAATCGATATTACAGAACAACCCGGATGTGGTTGTAATTGTGGATGAGGCATATGTGGATTTCGGAGCAGCCACTGCGCAGCCGCTGCTGGAAAAATATGAAACCTGCTGGTTGTGCAGACAACATCAAAATCTCGTTCGCTTGCCGGCATGCGCATCGGCTATGCAATCGGAAATGAGAAGATGATTTCGTATCTGAATGATGTGAAATATTCCTTCAATTCGTATACCATGAATCAGACCACGATCGCAGCCGGAGCCGCAGCGATCCGCGATGTGGAATATTTCCGCAAGACGGTGAAAAAAGTGATGGAAACGAGAGAGTGGTCGAAGGAGGAGCTGAAAAAGCTGGGATTTTCTTTCGAAGATTCGAAATCGAACTTTATTTTCGCAACGCACAAAAGCGTACCGGCCGGGAAGATTTTTCAGGCACTCCGGGAACGCCATATTTATGTGCGGTATTTTGAGAAACCCCGCATTGACAATTATTTGCGTATTACGATTGGCACGCGGGAAGAAATGCAGACGCTGTTTGATTTTTTGAAAGATTACTTAACCGAATCAAGCAAGTAGCGAAGCGGATTGCAAATATCCGCTTGCCAAGAGGGATGAAGCAGCTGAAAATATAAAACAGAAGAAGAGTATCTGCAGAGGAGCAGAAGAAAATTTTAAAGGGGGACTGCCGTCGGAATCAGCCATGAGATCCGGCGGCAGTTTTAGAAGGTATTTGGGTATGAACAAAGAGAAGAAAGAAGTAGTAAAGGTAAATCAGATTACGGAAGGTGTTATCTGGCAGCAGATTCTGATCTTTTTCCTGCCGATTCTGTTCGGAACGTTTTTCCAACAGCTTTACAACACGGCAGATGCCATGATTGTCGGACACTTTCTCGGAAAACAGGCACTTGCGGCGGTCGGCGGAACGACAGGTACGCTGATCAATCTGCTGGTCGGATTTTTTGTCGGCCTTTCGAGTGGTGCGACGGTTGTTATTTCACAGCATTACGGAGCCAATAAAGAGGACAAGGTGCAGTGGGCAGTGCACACTTCCATTGCCTTTTCCATTCTCGGAGGTATTGTGCTGACAGTAGTCGGCATTGGCTGTTCGAGATGGATGCTCGATCTGATGAACACGCCGGATGATGTTGTAAATCATGCGCTGATTTATATGCGTGTTTATTTTCTTGGAACCATCGGAAACCTGATTTACAACATGGGTTCCGGTATTCTGCGTGCGGTCGGCGATTCGAAACGTCCGCTGCTGTATCTGATCATCTGCTGTATGACCAATATCGCGCTTGACTTTTTATTTGTTGTCGGTTTGCAGATGGGTGTTATGGGCGCGGCGCTTGCGACCATTCTGTCTCAGATCATCAGTGCGGTTCTTGTTATGGGCTCTCTGATGCGGACCAGAGACATTTACCGGCTTCATCTGCGGAAAATCAGCATTGACTGGATTATGCTCAAACGGATTATCCGCATTGGTTTTCCGGCAGGCGTACAGTCAATTCTGTACTCGGTATCGAACGTGATTATTCAGTCTGCTGTCAACTCGCTGGGAACCAACAATGTGGCTGCGTGGGCGGCTTACGGAAAGGTGGACGGTCTTTTCTGGATGATGATCAATGCGCTCGGTATTGCGGCGACAACCTTTGTCGGTCAGAACTACGGTGCGAAAAAGATGGATCGTGTACACCGCGGTGTGCGCACCAGCATGATCATGGCATTCCTGATGACGGGTCTGATGGTTGTGTTTATGTGGTTTATCGGTGATACACTGATTTCTCTGTTTACCACAGATACGGCGGTGCGTGAAATCTGTCACGGACTGATCCATTTCCTGGTTCCGACCTTCTTTACCTACATTTCCATCGAAATCCTTTCCGGTGCACTCCGCGGTGTCGGAGATGCATGGATTCCGATGTTTATCACCGGAATAGGAATCTGTGGAGTACGTATCGTGTGGATGACGGCGGTTCTGCCGCATTTCCACTCCTTAAAAGGAGCTGCCTTCTGCTATCCGCTGTCGTGGGTAATCACAACGATTGCATACTTTATTTATTACCTGTTCTTCAGTCAGCTGAGTAAGAGGAAAGAATTGAGGAGTATCTAACAGAATGTTCAAACTGTATTAACAAAACTGTGCTATCATGAAAATATCAGTGTCAAAAGGTCAAAAAACCGATGCAGGAGGATTTTTGAACTCGGGACACGGCAAAAAATGAGTAAGTAGCCATTTTTCAAAGAAAAATGAGCGGATTACAAAGGAAAGACAGGTGGAACGTAAGATGGTAAGTGAAAAGTAACGATTGTCAATCCGTCAGGTCTGCATCTTTTAAACGCGGTAAATTTGTCAAACAGTGTAAGCCGGTACAAATCTTCCATGTCGTTTACCTATGAAAACAACGGGATGCAGGGAACGGTTAATTTAAAGAGTATTTTGAGTATCGTAGCTGCAGGAATCAAGCAGGGAGAAACCATTGAGATCTGCAGCAGCGGGGAGGATGAAGAGGAGGCACTTCGGGCGGCTGTTGCCGCAATTAAAAGCGGCTCGGAGAGACGCCGGAGTGAGGAGATAGGAACATAGAATAGAAATAAAGAAAAGGACCTCGCTGAAAAACGGAATGGGAAACCGGACCGTATTTCAAAAAGCGAGGTTTTTGTGTGGCGGCAGATAAAAGATTCCTGCCTCGGGGGGGATTTCGAAAGCAGGGATGAAAAGATAAGCTGCGAAGCAGCTCTTCGGCTATGAGCAAGCAGCGAAGCGGATTGCGAATATCCGTTTGACAACAGGAGGTATAAGGCCGGAAAAAAGTGTCTACACTCTGGATAAAGCAAAAATGCAGAGAAAAGGAGTGTAGAAAAAATGGCAAGGCAGAAGAAAATTGATCTGGAACATATGACGGAGAAGGAGAAAATGAAATACGAAATCGCAGGTGAGCTGGGGCTTTTAGAACGCGTGCTGAATGACGGCTGGCGATCACTCACGGCAAAAGAAACGGGACGGATCGGTGGCCTTGTGACACGGAGGAAGCGGCAGATGGCGGCGGAAGGAAAGAACGAAAACGAAGAAAAATAAGCGGTACCGCAATTTTTGCAATATCCTCAACAGTTTTGACCATAGATTTTTCCTGTGAAAGCGTTATAATAAAAACAAGGAATGGGTAGTGCCGCGCCAAAGTCCGTGTCTGCACGAGACCCGGCGACTGCCGCGATACCCTGAGAAACTCGCAGAGCGTGTTTCGGATCGTTTGGAGAAGTGAGGGAAAAGTTTATGGAAGCAAAAAAAGAGAAAAAGTATATGTCGGATATCCATCTCGAGGATTATACCGAACAGTACGAAACGGGATTTGCCACAGTGGACACGATGATATTTGAAGGGGGAAGAAGAGAGGAGCTGCTGAACGGCGGCTGGCATTATGCAGTCGATCAGTACGATACCTGTCTGCGCCAGAAATGGTACAAAGAGAGATACCGCGACGAAAAAGGCTTCACTGTGCCAATCGACTATTCCTTTGACGAGTGGCCGGTGATGCAGCTTCCGTGCAGCTGGAATACCATCGATCCGATGTATCTCCTGTATGAGGGAAGCATGGTCTTTACGAGAAAATTTTCCTATATCGCAGAAAGAGAGGAAACAGTCTTTCTGAAGGTGGGCGCAGCCAATTATCTGTGCCGTGTTTTCTTAAACGGAAAATACGTCGGTATGCATCGCGGCGGATCGACACCGGCGTTCTGGAATATCACAGAATACCTGAAAGCGGAGAATCGCATCGTGCTTGCTGTTGACGGAACGAGACGGCCGGAGCAGGTGCCGACCGAGAATACCGACTGGTTCAACTACTGCGGCGTATACCGCGATATCGCACTGATCCGTGTTCCGAAATGCCATATCAAAACTTTTAAAATTGCGCTTGTGCCGGACGGAACATTTGGACATGTTATGGCGAAAGTGACACTGTCGGAAAAAATCACAGCCAAGGCAGAGCTTGTCATCGAGGAGCTTGGCGTGAGCCGGAAAATCCAGCTGGAAAACGGAGCCGGAGAAGTTGTTTTTGATGCAAAACCGGAGCTTTGGACACCGGAAAAACCGAAGCTGTATGATGTAAAAGTAACCTGTGGAACCGATACCGTCAGCGACCGGGTCGGCTTTCGTGAAATTCGCGTGAACGGCAGAGACATTCTGCTGAACGGAGAGCCCGTTTTCCTGCGTGGTATCAGTTGCCACGAAGACAGCGTGGAAAACGGAAAAGGCCTGACAAGAGAGGAACGGATCGAAAATATCCGCATTGCGAAAGAACTGGGATGCAACTTCATGCGCCTTGCACATTACCCGCATAACGAAGAAATGGCAAAACTCGCCGACGAGCTTGGGCTTCTTTTGTGGGAGGAAATTCCGGTTTACTGGGCAATTCGTTTTGAACGTGAAAAAACATATGAGGATGCCCAGAATCAGCTCCGCGAACTCATCAACCGTGACTGGAACCGCGCGAGCGTGATCATCTGGTCTGTCGGAAATGAGAATGCCGATACGGATGAACGGCTGAAATTCATGAGCGCACTGGCAGAATGCGCGCATCGGGAAGATGAGACGCGAATGGTGTCTGCGGCCTGCCTGGTTAATGCTGCGAAAAATAAGATTGAGGACCGTCTGATGGAATACCTTGACATCATCGGCATCAACGAGTACTGCGGCTGGTACACCCCGGATTTTGCGATGCTGCCGGCACTGATGGAAAACAGCCAGCCGGACAAGCCGGTTATCGTAACGGAGTTCGGCGCAGACGCGCTGCCGCATCACCATGGAACCATCTCGGACAAAGGAACCGAGGAGTGCCAGGCGGATGTGTACGAAAAACAGATTGCAACGCTGCGGAACATTGACTACATCAAGGGCATGACCCCCTGGATTCTCTACGATTTCCGCTGCCCGCGCAGAACAAGCCTGATCCAGAAATATTATAACCGGAAGGGGCTGCTCTCTGAGGACAAAAAGTACCGCAAACCGGCATTTTATGTGTTGCAGAAATTTTATGAAGAGCTGAAAAGAAAAGAACAGTAGGGCAAGAGCTTTTCAAAAAGATCAGCCGACTTGCACGGTTGATGATATCAAACGGAACAGAGAAAAAAAGACAAGAACAGACAAAAACAGATGGTATGAAATCAGCTTTGAAGTCCGATTTCATACCATCTGTTTTTTCACTGCAACAATCCGCCGTAGGCGGAGAATCCGGCAAGTGCTGTGTTATGCTTTTTTCTGTGCAGCCATCCACTCCAGAATCGGAGTCTCTTTTCCGTCTGTTATAACCGGTTTTCCGTCGTAATCGAGGACACACTCATCGTTCAGCATCGGAATCCAGGACCAGTGGCCGATGTATTCGAATGGGGTGCCATCCGCGTTTTTCTGTGTTCCAGTGTGATCGAGTACCTTGTCCCAGTAGGTGAAGTGTGCATTCGGATTGACCTTTGCCAGACGTTCATAGGTCGGAACGACAAAATCATCCGGAACGACAACCGGGTCGGTTTTTGCGTGTGTAAACCAGATCGGCAGATCTTTGAGCTTCAGGATGTCTTCATCGGAGATAAATGCATCCGCCAGAGCCTCGCAGACCGGATATGCGGCAGCGTAGCGGGACGGGTTGAAAATGATCTGTTTCATGGTCATAAAGCCGCCGTTGGAGCAGCCGCCGATGTAAATGCGGGAGCGGTCGATCTGCGGATGGGCATCCACGAAAGCACCGATCAGGGCATCGAGAACTTCGGTATATTTGGAAGAACCGTCTTTGGTATATTCTCCGCTTCCGTCATCCATCCACATGGTTGGCGCCTGTGGAGCGAGCAGGTAGGTCTTGCCGCCGAAAATTTTCTGAACCTTTGGGGAAATTAGGTTACAACTTTATTTCCGATTGCTGCAATCGGCGGTTCCTGTCCGCCCTCACCTGCGCCGTGCAGCCAGATGATCAGCGGGATTTTCTCATCCGCATCCATTTCCGGCTCGTAGTAAACGTAAGAGAGCGGAATCTGCGGATCCTCGTAGCGGTCTTCTTTGAGCCATTCACCGTAGATGACGCGGTTTCCGCCGTCTACGTCGAACATCTGCGGAGAAATGGCACCATCGTCTGTTGCAATTTCAGAGACTTGTGTCACATCGTAAGCGACTTTGACAAATACATTAAAATTACCATTGAATTTGATGATCGAGCCGATTCCTTCCATGATAAAACACGGCAGCTCCAGCGTCAGGCAGGTGCCGTCCTCGCACGGTGCACCGGTTTTGTCAGAAACGTAAACGTTCGAAACGCGGCGGGTTCCGTCCATCGAGTCATCCGGTTTGTCGCCCATAAAATTCGGCCAGACAAAGTCCTCACCCTCGGTGGAAGTGCGGGTAACGTGTACCGTAAACTGCTCCGGAGATGGGACCGCACCCTTCATGCTTTTGCCATAATCCAGAATTACTTTCGAAATATGCGGACCGAAATCAAAAACTTCGGTAATGGTATAATAAGTTCCGTTCATTTGTAAAAACCCTCCTTTGGTACGGAATGTACGCTCAGAGTCTTTCTGCACTTGCTTTTGCGACTGACAAAAATCATCTCACAAAATCAGGTACAGAAAAAGCTTGAGAGTACAGTTGTTTGCATGGGCAGAAAAGACGGTATTGGGAATGATAGATTTTTTCTGCCCTACAATACCAGTCTACTACAGACATTCCGAAAGAAAAAGTACAAATCAGAGATAAATTTGCACGGAGATGCTTTTTCTGTGTTTTTGTTTCCGGAACGGAAAAAGTCTGATCGAAACAGAAACAGCAGAAAAGTGTCAAAAAACAGCAGAATCGTTGTTTTTCGTATTGGAGCCGTATGGAATAATAAAATCATACAAGGAAAAAGGGAGGTTTTATGAGATGATTACAAGACTAGAGGAGATTCCGGTAACGAAAGAAAGCTATCCGTTTGCCAGTGCGGAGCGTTACCTGAAGCTGTCGGAGCGCGGCTATGTGGAGAAGGAATATTATATGTATGGAACGGCAAATGTCTACGAGACAGCCGACGAGCGCGGCGGCGTCCGTGTGCGCACTGCGGATGCGCCGTATACAAACCGCATCATTGTCCGCGCACCGCAGGACACTGCAAAATGCAGCGGAAACGTTGTAGTGGAGATCATCAATCCAACGAGTTTTATGGAGATTGACCGCATGTGGATTCTCGGCTGGAAGAAATTTGTGCGGGACGGAGATATCTATGTGGGAATCACAAGCAAACCGAATACGATCGCAAAATGGTAGAGTTTGATGAAAAGCGTTACGGCTGTCTTTCCTGGGCTAACCCGACGCCGGATGTGCCGTTCTCGGAGCGACTGCAGGTCACAGGCGGACTCGGCGATCTGAATCATGATTACGAAACGGGTCTTTTCTGGGATATGCTGACAGACCTGGCGTGGCTGCTGCGCGGCGATGAGGAGCAGAATCCGATTCGGGAATATAAGAGAGAATACGTCTATTTGACGGGCTGGTCACAGTCGGGTTCGTATCTGTTCCGCTATCTGAACAGCTTTGCGTATCGTCCGGAGGTGGCACGCGGTGCGTGTGTATTTAATGGTTACCTTTCCGGAGGAGGAGTCCATTCCCTTGGTATTCCGGTCAACCAGTATGAAACCATGACTCCGTACCATTACAGTCTGACACGTGTGGAAAAGGCGCGCGAGCCGTTTATCGCTGTACAGACGGAGAGTGAAAACGGAAGAATGGAAGCATGGCGCATTGCCCAGCAGGACAGCGATGATCCGGAGTTCCTGTTCCGCCAGTATGATGTGACGGGTGCAAGCCATGACACTTCCTATAGCTACGTGAATTACTATCAGAACGATCCGGATCTGGTGCGGATCAACCATCTGCCATTCTATATGGGAAAAAATGAGGAAGGAAACGACTATCCGTCCCAGATTCTTTTTGCGGCAGCATTTCGGAATCTCTTTACCTGGGTACGGACAGGCGCAGCTCCGGCGCACTGTGACCGGATTGCGGTTGACAGCGACGGAGAAAACAAAAAGGATGCGTTCGGAAATACGATCGGTGGACTGCGTACCTGCCTCCTTGACTACCCAACCGGAAGATACAGCAATACCAGCGACATTGAAAAAGGCCAGAATTTCCTGGATCCGGAATCGGAAAAGGAAGGATTGTTCGGTTATCAGCAGGCGTTTTCGAAAGAATGATAAAAGAGCTGTACGGAACATTGGCACATTACCGGGAAATGGCGGAGAAAAACACGAAAGAGCAGGTAACGAAAGGCTTTGTCTGCCGCGAGGATGCGGCGGAGCTGGTTGAGATTGCCGTGCAGCTTGCAAAGAAACGCGGACTGGAATAAAAAACAATAAACAATAAACAGTTACGGTAAAATCAGATTCGAGGAGCGTGCCCGAAAAAAACCGGGCGCGCTCTGCGCAGATAAAGGAGAAAATAAAATGGGGATGAAAGCAGAACAGTGGCGACAAATTATTTTATCATTTGAGAGCAAGAAAACATACAACAATCCATTCCTCGATGTTCCATCTGGAGTGTTTTTACGGGACCGTCGGGAAGAAGGATCAGAAGAGAAGCGTACTGGGACGGTGGAAGTACCTATCGGATTGCCTTTGCGCCAACCGAAACAGGAATGTGGAGTTATAGGCTGGAAGCACCGGAGGAGACGGGACTTTCCGGAGTGCAGGGAACGATCGAATGTATTCCATACGAAGGAGATCTTGCCATTTATCGGCACGGATTCCTGAAAGTGCATCCATCAGGAAGATATCTGACATATGCAGACGGAACACCGTTTTTCTGGCTCGGTGATACGCACTGGGAATTTGCCTTTGGTGAGCGGTGGGACGAATCGAACCATCCACAGATGACGAGCATGTTTCGCGGCATGGCGGACCGCAGGAAGGAACAGGGTTATAACGTTTATCAGACAAACCTTCGAAGCGACAGCTGGAAGGAGCACAAGAGCCGTTACTGGAAAACGGATGCCGCAGATGATGCGCCGGATGTGGCATTTTACCAGAACGAACTCGACCGCCGCATGCAGTATCTCGCTGACCTCGGCTTTATCAACGCGCTCGGTTTTGCCTGGTCCGGCTCGATCGAGCAGGGCGTGGAGCACCAGAAACATCTGGCGCGCTATATCATTGCCCGCTATGGCGCCCTTCCGGTTGTGTGGACGCTGGCAGGCGAAGTGGCAGGCTATTTCCCGGGAAAGCCGCGGGAAACAGCCATCAAAGGCTGGCGTGAGGTCGCAAAGTATGTGGAAGAAATGGACGGCTATGGAACACTGCAGACCGCACATTATACGAATGAGCGTCCGTTTGCAGATTACTATTATGATGAATCGTGGTTTGATTTTGTGCTGAATCAGGCCGGACACGGCGATTTTCCGATCAATCCGTCCTGGTACCGTACCTATCGGAAGGAACACGGAACAAAACCGTTCATTGAAGGCGAGTCTCTGTATGAATACTGTTCCACACTGGAAGAAAACGGAACCCGGCTCTGCACCGATGCAATGCTGCGCCGCGTGGCATATATGGCAGTCCAGACCGGCGGCTGCGGTTATACGTACGGTGCGCAGGGAATCTGGGATAATATCTGGGAGGTAAGCGACATCAACCCGGATTTTAATGCATTCAACAAATTTGGCATCACCTGGCGAAAGCCATTGACGGCCCCGGAGGCGCACAGATGGGATATCTGAAACATTTCTATGAAGAACATCATTTTGAGGAGATGGTGCCTTACGATCCGGCAGAAGCAGAGGAGAGTATCAGCCCGTTTGCCAATAAGCTTGCGGCTGCCACGATCAGCCGGGATAAAACGAGAGCACTGATTTATTACGGAGAGATGGATGGCATGAGTACACCGCTCGCGGGCCTTTGCGACGGAATCTATGCAATTTCCTGGTTTGATCCGAGAACGGGACAGACAGAAAAAGCAGAAATCCAGGTGGAAGTGCGTGGAAAGTCGTGCATTATGCCAAAGAAACCGGCGGCGGGAGACTGGGTGCTGATAGCAGAATGCATAGAAAAAACTGAAAAGTGATCATAAACTATACAAAATGCGGAAAGAAACCGCAGAAAAGTGCAAATTCATCGCAGGATTGTTCTTTTTTGGAGGTAAGAAAGCAGATATAATAAGATCATCAAATGAGTCACGGCCGAAACTCAGAAACGAAATAAAGCAGCAAGACAAAAAGATAAAAAGCGAGGACGAAAGAATGAAAAAGAAAGTAGCAGCGATTTTCATGGCATCCATTATGGCATGCTCCATGGCCGCATGCGGAAGCAGCGGCGGAAGTTCAGATTCCGGAAAGACAGATTCTAAGGATAAGAGTACCGCATCCAGTACAGCAGAGAACGGAAGCGGAGAAGTGGAAAAATCATCGTAAGCTTCCCGACCTGGACGGGTGCTCCGGCAGATACGGAGAAAGTACAGGAAGCCATCAATGATATCACAAGAGATAAGATTGGTGTTGAAATTGAGCTTTCCATTACTGATTACGGTTCCTTTAACCAGAACACGACGCTGGCGCTTTCCGCAAATGAGGAAATTGATGTACTTGCATGTGTAGGTTTCCCATATGCAACCGGAATTCAGCAGGGATACCTCTCCGACCTGGAAGAAAATGATCTGATTCAGACTTACGGACAGGGAATTATTGATGCGGTTGGACAGGAAAATGTAGATGCCTGCCGTGTAAACGGAGTTTTATATGGACTTCCAAGTAACCGAGACATTGCACAGGGACGTGGATGCGCAGCGATCGCAACCGAGTATCTCGATGGTATTGGCTACGAAGCAAACACAGACGATGAGATCGTAAAAATCAGTCTGGATGAATTAAATGACATTTATGCACAGCTGCATGAGAAGTATCCGGACAAAGAGGTTTATCGTCCGACAACAGGTTCTATGTCGCAGTTCTCTAACGTAGACTCCCTTGGAGGAAATGTGTTCGGTGTGCTGCTTGACTATGGCCAGAACCTTGATGTTGTAAATCTCTTTGAGAGCGATTTCTACAAGGATTATTGTGCAAGACTGTATGACTACAATCAGAAAGGCTATATCAGTGCCGATGCATCGACCGATACAACAGCAGTCGGAGAGCTTGTAAAAGCCGGAACTCTGATGAGCTATACCACAGGCGGAAAGCCTGGCATCAAAGCGCAGGAGACTACACTGACCGGTCGCGATATGACCATCTTCCAGACACTGGATGACTATATCAGTTCCACATCTGTGGCTAGTATGCCTTGGACCATTCCGATCTCTGCACAGCATAAAGAAGCAGCCATGAAATTCCTGAATGAGTGCTACACAAATGCCGATATCGCAAACCTTCTGGCATGGGGCATCGAGGGAACACATTATAAAATTGGCGATGACGGACTTGCTGCTTATGCAGACGGTGTAGATGCATCCAACTCCGGATGGAATCATTCCATGGGATGGATGATGCCGAACCAGTTCCTGACCCATGTATGGGAAGGAAATGATCCGGATCTGTGGACAGAGATGAAAGAGTTTAACACCAATGCAAAGGTTTCCAAAGCAAGCGGTTTCTCCTTTGACAGCACAAATGTGGCAAACGAGCTCACAGCAGTACAGAACGTATACAACGAGTATCAGACCAGCGTAGAGTACGGCTTTGTAGACCCGGAGACCGGAATTGCTGAGATGAATGATAAGATGATGACTGCAGGCCTCCAGAAGATTATCGACGAGAAAAAGGCACAGCTTGCAGCGTGGCAGGAAGCAAACAAATAAAGTTTAAGAATTTAGATCAAAAAATGACTGCGCCGTCCCAAAAACAGGACGGCGCAGGTTGTAAGAAGAGAAAAATCTGTCAAAACCGGAACGCGTCATGACCGGCTGCGGATAAGAAAAAAGGAGAAGGAAAAACATGGCAAGAGTGAAAAGTCAGAAGAGCCAGAAAAGACGAAAAACATTTGTACGTTTTCTGCCGATCTATATTCTGATGCTGCCGGGTCTCATTTATCTGTTTATCAACAATTACATGCCTCTGCCGGGTCTTGTGATTGCATTCAAACAGTACAATGCCGGAAAAGGCATCTACGGAAGTCCATGGGTAGGACTGAAAAACTTTGAATATCTGTTTACGACAAGCGATGCCTTTGTTATTACACGAAATACCATTCTCTACAATGTGGCATTTATCGTAATCAACACAACACTGGCAATCGCAGTAGCTATTGTCTTGAGTGAACTGGAAGGAAAACGGAAGAAAGTTTACCAGAGTGCAATCCTTCTTCCGAACCTCCTCTCCACCGTTATCATCGGATATCTTGTTTTTGCATTCTTCAGTGTAGAAAACGGATTCATTAACAACACGATTTTAAAGGCGCTGGGAAAAGATCCGGTTTCCTGGTATTCGGAACCGAAATACTGGCCGTTTATCCTGGTTTTTGTCAGTGCATGGAAGTCGGTTGGCTACAACTGTATTGTGTATCTGGCAACACTGATGGGATTTGATAAATCCTTCTATGAGTCAGCCAAGATCGATGGTGCAACGAGATGGCAGCAGATCAAATATATTACCCTGCCGCTTCTGCGTCCGACCATTATCATGCTGACCATGATGGCAATCGGAAGAATTTTCTACTCTGACTTCGGTCTCTTTTACCAGGTGCCGATGAACCAGGGAGCTCTGTATTCCACAACAAACACAATTGATACCTACGTATATCGCGGACTGCTTCAGATGGGCAATGTTTCGATGTCTGCCGCAGCCGGTGTTTACCAGTCGATCGTAGGATTTATTCTGGTGCTTGGCGCCAACCTGCTGGTACGTAAAATTGACCGCGACAGCGCGCTGATCTAGGAGGAACGGTATGAAAACAAGAGAAGATAAAATTTATAGCTTTTTCGGCCATCTGATCATGACAATCCTGACACTGCTCGCGATCATTCCGATTCTGTTGATGTTCATTTCCTCATTGACTGACAATGCAACTCTGTTACAGAATGGATACTCTTTTCTGCCGGAAAAGTGGAGTACCTATGCTTATGAGTGGGTATTCACATCCAGCAGTTCCATGGTAATCAAAGCCTATGGAATGTCCTTTATCCTGACCGCAACCGGCGTTGTATGCAGCCTTGCACTGACAACCTGTCTGGCCTACGGCCTTTCGAAAAAGGGTCTGCCGGGACGAAATGTCCTGACCTTCCTGGTATTCTTTACCATGCTGTTTAATGGAGGCCTTGTACCGACTTATATCAATTACACGACCGTATTCCATGTGAAAGATACGTTCTTCGGGCTACTGGTTCCGTCTCTGATGATGAGCGCATTTAACGTTCTCCTGATGAAGAGCTACTTTGTCACCGGTGTGCCGGATGAAATTCTTGAGGCTGCCTATATTGACGGTGCAAACGAATTCCAGACTATGTGGAAGATCGCCATTCCGCTGTCCAAACCGATTATTACCACCGTTGCCATGTTCTCCAGTATCGCTTACTGGAATGACTGGAACAATGGTTATATCTATCTGACAAAGAGAACGGATCTCTACAGTATCCAGAACCTGCTGAACCGTCTGATGCAGAATATTCAGGCGCTGACGCAGAACGCCAACAACATGGCGCAGGCAGGCGAAGGCCTCTCCCAGATCCCATCCGGAACGGTTCGTATGGCGATGGCAGCACTTGGTATTCTGCCGATCATGATCATTTATCCGTTCATCCAGAAAAACTTTGTAAAAGGTATTACCCTTGGCGGCGTGAAGGGCTGATAAAAAAGTAAGTGAATCCAAAAATCCGGCTTTCCGATATGCAAAAGGAAGGCCGGATTTTTTTAATTTCTAAACTGCCGTGGTGTCATGCCCGTCGATTTTTTAAACTGGCGGGAGAAGTACGAAATATTCTGGAAGCCGCAGGTGATGGCAATGTCGCGGATGCTCATTCGCCCTTTGCGAGAAGCTCCTTGGAGCGAGCAATCCGGCGGCGATGATGTAGTTGAT